>Ga0208406_1000001_pt1 | contig 128986 bp, 115 predicted proteins | sample ETNtaG_15_FD_185769 | JGI IMG/M metagenome (GOLD analysis project Ga0208406, IMG submission 185769) | Marine microbial and viral communities from oxygen minimum zone, Eastern Pacific Ocean - ETNP201302PF89A (SPAdes) (version 2) | ecosystem: Environmental > Aquatic > Marine > Oceanic ...
CGGGAATATCTTGAAACCACCGGGGTGCCCTTTGATGTCATCGATGAAGATACCCACAGTATAGTAAAACGTGTTATTCCTGAAGGCAAAACCATGTGCGGGCTATGCTCGCGGCTGCGCCGGGGCATTCTCTACCGCTATGCTCGTGAACATGGCATGACCCGGATCGCCCTGGGGCATCACCGCGATGACATGATCGAGACCCTGTTTTTGAATATGTTTTATGGTGGCCAATTAAAATCAATGCCTCCCAAACTGCTAAGCGACGACGGCAACAATATGGTCATTCGCCCACTGGCCTATTGTACCGAGACCGATATCACCGATTACTCCCGTCTATGCGAATTCCCGTTGATTCCATGTAATTTGTGTGGCTCACAGGACCACCTTCAGCGCCAGGCCATCAAGGAGATGCTGGCCGGCTGGGAGAAATCCCGCCCAGGACGTATGGCCAGCATTTTTCGCAGCCTGACCCGCGTCGCTCCAAGTCAACTGGCTGATCGGAATCTTTTCGACTTCGCTGCATTGGACTCACACCAGGAATTCAGTCAATGGCTTCCAGAAGGGATCAATGAACCTTCTGCCAGACTGGGCCCTAACGAACCCATGGAGCAATCTGCTTGAACGCTGATACTTTCAACCCTGGACTGGTGGAATACCTGCATCGATCCCCTACTCCGTTTCATGCCGTCGCCAGTATGGTCAAACAACTGCAGGCGCGGGACTTCACAGCGCTTGACGAAGGCGAAAGCTGGCCTGTGTCACACAAAGATGCGGGGTTCATTACACGAAACAGTTCCTCGCTGTGCGCCTTTCGTATCGGCAATGCCCCAATCAGTGAAACGGGGCTCCGTATTATCGGAACCCATACTGACAGCCCCTGCCTCAAGGTCAAACCTCAACCTGAATTCTGTCGCGAAGGCATTTTACAACTCGGAGTTGAAGTCTACGGTGGCGCACTGCTCGCCCCCTGGTTCGACCGTGACCTGTCGCTGGCTGGTCGGGTCACTTGCAAGACCGACGAAGGAAAATCCATCTCGGTACTGATCGACTTTGAAAAACCCATCGCGACTATCCCCAGCCTGGCGATACACCTTAACCGCGATATTCACAAGAATCGCTCTATCAACCCGCAAAAAGAGCTGGTACCGCTGCTATGTGATCTCGCGGGTGAAACAGAGCCCGATTTTCGCCAGATGCTGGCCGACCAAGCGCGCCGGCAGCACCCCGATACCAGAATTGAGGCCGTCATCGACTTCGAAATCAGTTGTTATGACACACAGCCGGGGCAACAGGTAGGCTTAAATGGCGACTACCTCGCCAGCGCGCGGTTGGACAACCTGCTCAGCTGTTATGCCGGCTTGCGCAGCCTTCTTGATGCTGACTGCGACACAACAGTGCTCCTCATCTGCAACGATCACGAGGAAGTCGGCAGTGTTTCCACAGCGGGCGCCCAGGGCCCTTTACTTCGTTCAACTCTGGAAAGACTCTGCGGAACAGGGGAATCGCTGATCCGTGCGCTTTCGCACTCACTACTGGTCTCGACCGATAATGCCCATGCGGTTCATCCAAACTATGGCGATAAACATGATCCACAACACCGGCCACGCCTGAATGGCGGCCCAGTAATTAAGTTCAACGCTAACCAACGTTACGCCACCAACAGCGTCACAGCTGCAATCTTCCGTGATCTTTGTGCGAAGGCAAAAGTTCCGGTGCAGACCATCGCCATGCGCAGCGACATGGCCTGCGGCAGCACTATCGGCCCAATCACAGCAAGCACAGTCGGTATCAACACAATAGATGTGGGCGCACCGCAACTGGGCATGCATTCACCGCGCGAGACCACAGGCTGGCATGACCCTGCCTGGCTTTATCTCGCCCTCAAAGCCTTCTTCGAGGCGCCAACCCTGTCCGGCCAGTGACCGCATCCGAGCTGTCGGCAGATTACCCGCCCCTGCGCGGCCTGCTTTTCGACTTTGACGGCACATTGGTTGACAGCGAACTTGAACTACACCTGCCGGCATTCAATCAGGCTTTTTCCGATACCGCCCTGCCCTGGCGCTGGGGTATCCCGCTGTACACCCGGTTGCTGGAGGTGCCCGGCGGGCGCGAGCGCATCCGTGCCTACGCCGATCAGCACTGCCCGCAAATGAGCGTCGCGCAACGCGACGCCCTTGCCGGCCAGGTGCACGCCGCCAAGAATATCCGGGTGCAACAGCGTCTTACGGAGCGCCCGTTGAGACTGCGGCCCGGCATCGCCGGTTTGCTTGGTGAGGCAGGCCGGGCCGGGCTACGGCTAGGCATCGCCAGTACCGCGAGTTTCTCCACCATTGAATCCGCCATGAATGGCGCGCTGGGGCGCAGCGTCTGGGAGGTATTTGACGCCATCATTGGCAGCGACCATGTTGCGCGCGGAAAACCTCAGCCCGATGTATACCTGCGTGCACTCACGGAGCTCGGACTCAGTACCGTCGAAACCGTCGCGATTGAGGACTCACAGGTGGGCCTGGCGGCGGCCCGCGCCGCCGGCCTGGTCACCGTAGTTGCCCACAACGCACTGACCTGCGACCAGAACTTCGAAGGCGCAGCGCTGGTACTCGAGAGCCTTGGCCCACCGAGTACGCCGACGCAGCCGCGGGAAAGCAGTACCCTCGACCTTGAGCATCTGGCCGCGCTACTGCGGCAGGGGGTCTCGCCAGCACCGGCCAGCGGTTTCCCGACCACATAAACAAACGGGTCCTTCGGCCCGGGTGCGTCATCCTTCTACGGCCGACTCACCCACCACGCCCCCCTGGCTAGCTGTACTGATCGTCGAACACGTTGGGGGGTGCTGCAACCCGCCGTGGCCCGCGCCAGGGATATGGATATCGGTGACCCCAACACGCCGACCGTGGTGAATTTACGGCTGATCGACACACTCCTGACTTACCCGCACCGCCACTAAAATGCAGAAGTAATTTTTCCGGGCAAAAAAAAACCGGGCCTCTGCCCGGTTTTCCCTGTTAGCGTGCCGAGCCGCCAGTGGGCGTTAGTTCAGGCTTTCCAGCCACTGGGCGATGGCCTCCATCTCCTCATCGGAGACCATTTGCATCACCGCTTTCATTGCCGCCGACATCCCATTAGCGCGGGCGCCACTCTTGATGTCCTTCATCTGCTGCAGCGCGTAGGCCGCGCCCTGGCCAGCCAGCTTGGGATAGGCGGGCATGACTGGGGTCTTGGCATCCATACCATGACAGCCGAGACAGGCCTTAGCCTGGTACAACGCCGCACCGTCCACGGCGTGGGCACTGGTGCTGGTCAGCAAAATGCCGGTTAGGGCTGCCGCGGCAATGGTGAGCGTAACTTTCTTGGATTTCATGATCTGGTGTCTCCTTGTTAGCGGTTCTGAAACCGTGTCGGGTTAAGAGTTGGGAAAATCTGAATTCGAGTCTACGTCGTGGTAAAGGTGAGTATACGAAAATCTCAGGAAGCGTAAAACAAGTGGTTGCCGATCTCGTCAACCAGCCACAGGCTGCTGGCCCAGCACGGTCGGACCTCGCGGGCATGAAAATGCGTTGCGCGCTTCAATGGCAATTGCCAAGGTGCAGCATATGCCCGCTCCGCTACCGCCAGTACCGAAGCCCAGGCTAGTGGATCTCGACGGGTGTGGCGCACCCGCTGGCGGGTCCAACTGAACTGATGAGGCTGCCAAACCACGCCGCAGACTGTGTCCGGATAGGACGCACTCTGCATCCGATTAAGGGTAACAGCAGCCACCGCAACCTGGCCATCATGTGACTCACCGCGCGCTTCATGATAAATATTTAGCGCCAGACAGCCGACTTCCAATGAAACATAAGCGTGACTTTGTTGTTGTGTGACAAGGCTTACAGTCCCCACCACTAATGCAAGCACTGCCGCATGGCGCAGCATCAGTAAGGGCGATACCAGTCGTCCAGTTGGGTGAATAAACATAGCGCGTTTCGTTAAGCGGGAAAAACCCCAAATCAGTTGTAGCTCCGCGGTGGATACGGAGCCAAAGGCTGACAACTTTCCCGATTGAGTTGCGCCTCATATTTACAACTTACCTGAATCTAGAAGTCAGTCAGCACAGGTGAGTGACAATAATATTAGTATTTTATTATTCTCTCAACCTTTTTTTACAGCTCCCGAGTCGCATTGAAACGAATCTCAGGCCAACGATCCTGAGCCAGGCGCAGGTTCGCGCCATTCGGTGCCAGGTAAGCCAAGGCTCCAGAAGCATCCAATGCTAGGTTCTGCGGCGATTTCCGCCTAATTTCGTCTATTTCCCTATAGTCGGCGCTATCTATCCACCTGGCAGTGGCCACAGGAACGGCTTCAAAAACGCAATCAACCCCGTACTCGTGCTTCAGTCGATGAGCTACCACATCAAACTGCAGTATACCGACCGCACCCAAAATCAGATCATTGCTTTGTAATGGACGAAATACCTGGGTTGCCCCTTCCTCGCTCAACTGGTCGAGGCCCTTGTTAAGCGCCTTGGCCCGCAAGGGGTCTGCCAGACGAACCCGACGGAACAACTCCGGCGCAAAACTTGGAATTCCAGAGAATTTAAGCTCCTCTCCGTCGGTAAAGGCGTCACCAATTTGTATCGTGCCGTGATTATGCAGGCCAATGATATCCCCAGCGACAGCAGTCGTAGCCGACTCGCGGCGCGAAGCCATGAAGGTAATGGCGTTATGCAACTGCAGATCACGCTGCGCACGGACATGGCGAACACGCAAACCTTTTTCGTAAGCGCCCGAGGTGATGCGCACGAAAGCAATGCGGTCATGGTGCGCCGGATCCATGTTTGCCTGAATCTTGAACACAAATCCTGTAAAACCCGGCTCGGCACTTTCTACTACACGCGACTCCGTAATGCGCGGCAATGGCGCCGGGGCATGATTAACAAAGGCATCAATAAGTTCGTCGGTACCCTCGTGGTTCAATGCCGAACCGAAAAACACCGGCGTTAATTTTCCAGCAAGGTACCCGGCTCTATCAAAAGCATGGGACGCACCCTGAAGTAGCTCGACCTCCTCACGCAGCTGCTTCGCATCGGCGCCGGCTATCGCATCCAGTTCCGGGTTGTCCAGACCCTGGATGATTTTTGCCGGGGAACCTTTACTGCTGGACCGGTCGAATAGTGATGTGGAATCCTCATGAAGCCGGTAGACGCCACGAAAATGGCGGCCCGAACCCAGCGGCCAGGTCACAGGCGCGCAGTTGATACGCAGCACAGATTCCACCTCGTCCAGCAATTCCACAGGATCACGGCCCTCGCGGTCCATTTTGTTGATAAACGTCATGATCGGGGTATCGCGCAACCGGCACACGTCCATTAACTTGATCGTGCGTTCCTCGACACCCTTAGCCGCATCGATCACCATCAGCGCCGAATCTACAGCGGTCAGCGTCCGGTAGGTGTCTTCCGAAAAATCCGCATGGCCAGGCGTATCCAGCAGATTGACGATAAAGTTGCGATATTCAAATTGCATCACCGAGGACGTTACCGAAATGCCGCGTTCCTTCTCGAGCTTCATCCAGTCCGACGTCGCGTAGCGACCACTCTTACGAGCACGAACAGTCCCGGCTTCCTGAATGGCGCCACCGTAATGCAGGAATTTTTCCGTCAGCGTGGTCTTGCCCGCATCGGGATGTGAGATGATGGCGAACGTGCGTCGCCGGTGCACCTCGGCGAGGTGATCTGACATGGAATTCTTATTGGCGCAGGCGGAACGGGCGCCGATTATAGCCGGCTATGGCAAATCCTTCCTTGCAACGGCTACCGCTTCCAGGCTTTCAGGGCGCAGGGCCTACCCCGTTAAGCCGAAATCTCATCGCTCTTCCCGTATTTCACGCTCATCTTCCTGAGCTCTGGCGGGCCGAAAAGATCGGGCAAAAGGCAGTGGTATCTGCGGATTATATTTAGCGAAATCAACGATCCGGTGACGGCGTACTAAGGTGATGCGATAACGGGTTTTCCATCGGCGCCGGTTCATAGTTGAAAACGTCCAAAGACAGGGCACATTACCCAGTTCAGTGATGAGTCATCAAGTCCCAGTGTAACCGCGTCCCTGGCCTGACACTACCATTGTCGCTGGCCTTGCTGCTCTTCGCTATAGCCACAAGCATGGGGCATAATTCCGACAACCTTGCATCCAGCTGGTAAAGCCAATGAACACGCCCCCTGCTGACTACCTGACGACTCGTGAATTGGCAGAAATGCTTCGAATCAGGGAGCGAAAAGTATATGACCTGGTCGCCAGCAACCGCGTACCCTGTACCCGGGCAACAGGCAAATTGTTGTTCTCGCGATCAGCTATCGAAGCCTGGCTGGGAGCAAATGAGACGGGTCCAGAACGAGTTGAAAACCCTGTCTCTCGACCAGACGTCGTTTTGGGCAGTCATGACCCTTTGCTGGAGTGGGCACTGCAAGAATCTGGTTGCGCAATGGCCAGTCACTTTGGTGGCAGCCTCGATGGCCTGGAACGTTTCGCTGATGCTAAAGGTAGCGCCAGCGCCCTGCACCTTTTTGAACCCGAAGGGAATACCTGGAACCTTGCCACGATCACCGCCCGCTTTTCTGGCCAGGCAGTGGTACTGATTGAATTTTGCTGGCGTGAACGCGGTCTGATCCTGCAACCCGGCCAAGAAGAAAGCATTACCTGCATCGCCGATCTGGCCGATCGCCGGGTCGTTGCCCGCCCGCCCGAGGCCGGTAGTCAGATTCTACTTAATCAGATGTTGGATAAAGCTGAAATTGACGTCAAGCAATTACAGTTCACAACAACGGCCCATAGCGAGACCGACGCTGCATCGGCAGTTCTGGAAGGTTTCGCTGATGCGGCATTAGGCTTGCGCGCGCTGGCTGAACGCTATCGCCTGGCCTTTGTCCCGGTCATGCGGGAGCGCTTTGACCTGCTGATTGATCGACGCGCCTGCTTCGAACCCCCATTGCAAAAACTGATCCAGTTCTGTGGCTCACCGGCATTTTCCGATCAAGCAGCCAGCCTGGCTGGCTACGAGGTGCAAGGTTTCGGCACGGTACACTTCAACGGCTGAGTTTCCGCCGCCCTACCGATAGTAGCCACACCGGGGTCTTATCGGGCGTTAGGAAAAAACAATTGCTTACCATCCCGACGATAGGCAGCGATTGCCCGCTGCCCTTGGCCGCCGATCATCCAATCGACAAACACTTGGCCGGTCTTCGCCTTTACATGTGGATGCTTTAACGGATTAACCAAAATAATGCCGTACTGATTTAATAGCAACGGGTCACCTTCAAACAGAATTTGAAATTCGTGTTTGTTGGCAAAGCTAAGCCAGGTGGCACGATCAGTTATCGAATAAGCATCCATACCTACAGCCACGTTCAGGGTTGCACCCATTCCGGAACCCGTCTCACGGTACCAAGTGCCACTGGCGGCGAAGGGTTCAATGGAGGCGAGGCGCCACAGTGACAGTTCTTTTTTATGAGTGCCCGAGTCATCACCGCGTGAGGCGAAAAGCGCCTCACTCGATGCTATTCTTACCAAGGCATCAGTGGCGCTACTGGCCCCTGACAGGCCAGCCGGATCAGTTAGTGGGCCAACAAAAACAAAGTCGTTGTACATCAGGTCGAAACGCTCCACGCCATAGCCATCCGTTACAAACTTCTCCTCCGCCGACTTCGCATGCACTAACAGGACATCAGCGTCGCCATTAACCGCATTACGGATCGCCTGGCCCGTCCCTACAGCCACCACATTGACTCGAACCCCGCTATCCGCCTCGAACCGGGGAAGCAAATGATCGTACAGACCAGAATTGGCGGTTGATGTCGTTGATTGGACAATAATGCTCGCTTGCTCTGCCATGGCGCTGACTGGCCATGCCAGAGCAAACCACAGGTACAAACAGAGGTGCCTCAATACTGTTCTCATCGGTATCCTCTGACTAATCCAATAACGCTGATCACAAAACCAGTTAATGCCGGCACCGCTATCAACGAAAGACTGGCCGGCGTTGCTTCGCTGCATCGACCGGGCGGGCCAGGGCAATCACTAAGTTAACCCCGAGCGCCAGCAACATTAGAACAACACCCAGAGCCAGGGCCAACTCAAGATTGCCCTTGGAGGTTTCAAGCGCAATCGCTGTGGTCATTACCCGGGTTAGATGGTCAATATTCCCGCCCACCACCATGACGGCACCGACCTCAGCAATCGCGCGACCGAACCCAGCAAGACTGACTGTCGCCAGATTAAAACGCCCATCCCATAATAATGTGCGTAGCCGTCCCGGAGCGCTGATTGCGAGCGAGCTAAGATACTCGGCGTATTCACTATCCAACTGCTCGATGATTTCACGGGTCAAAGCGGTCACAAGGGGTGTAACTAAAACAGCCTGGGCGATGATCATCGCCCAAGGGGTATACAGAAGATTAAACACACCCAAAGGCCCTGAACGCGACAATGCAAGATATACCAGCAGGCCGACAACCACCGGGGGTAATCCCATCAGGGCATTGCTAAACACGATTAGACCGCCCCGGCCCCGAAAGTGACTCATCGCGATTGCCGCCCCTAAGGGCAGACCAAGAACCAGCGAGATCCCCACAGCCGTCAAACTGACCGCCAACGATAGCATCACGATCTCGACCAGATCAGGATCAAAACTCCCAATCATGACAAAAGCTAGCTGGAGAGAACTGTATATTTCCTGCATATCAATGTTTCTTTTTCGCTCAACAGGTAGATAATGGAATATAACAGTAATTAAAGCAACTAAATGGCATACCCAAAGAGTTGGTTATTTTCACCTCGCCCCGACGACGGTCAGATCGAAGGCTCAGGAAATGCGCTACCCAGCGGCCGCGTGGTTTTCTGGGTTGTGCGGTTTACAGGTCAAGGGCCGGATTGGCGCCACAATAGTTGTGGGGTCGGTGCGCCAGTCGACATTGGGATCATCGACGTATATCTCGATCTCATTACCAGCGGGATCAAGCAGATAGAGACTCTGGGTTATCCCATGGTCACAAGCACCCTTGATGGTTACGCCGGCATCGATCAGTTCGTCGCGCGCATCACGCAGGGCTTGGATATCTTGACCGATACAAAAACCAGCATGGTAAAAGCCCCGGCGTGGGCCCGGTGTTGGGCCAGGGAGGCTGCCAACCTCGATCAGCAACAGTTCGTGATGGGCGCACCCGCTGGTCAAAGCCGCTGCACAAAAAGTCGAGCCCGTGGCACGAATCTCGCTCATCCCGAGCAAGTTACGGTAAAAAGCCAGTGAACGCTCAAGGCTTTCGACATAAAAACCACATGTCCAAGATGGGTGACTCTCATGGCCCGGTATCATCCAAAAGCTAAAGCTCTATCAAACTTGCTGTGAGGTCATGCGTATCGCATGCGGTAATCTTAACTTTAACGAAATCACCCGCCTGTATCCCCGTTATGCCAGGCAGGTGGATTACGCCATCCACCTCTGGAGACTCGCTCGCGCTTCGACCAACTGCGCCCGCTTCGGTGACCTCATCGATCAACACCATGCATTCACGACCCACTCGCTGGCGTAGCCGGGTATGGGAAATCTCAGCCTGCACCGCCATTAACTCATCGAACCGGGCCTGGGCCAGTCCTGAATCCACCGGCTCCGGCAAATCATTAGCCCGGGCGCCAGTAACGGGTGAATAAATAAAACATCCGACCCGGTCGAGCTGGGCCTGGCGTAAAAAGTGCAAAAGCTCCTGAAAATCGATATCCGTTTCCCCGGGAAAGCCGACGATAAAGGTGCTGCGGATTGCCAGCGACGGGCAACGTTCGCGCCAGGCATGAACCCGCGCAAGATTGTCTTCTCCACTAGCCGGGCGTTTCATTAAGCGCAAAATCCTCGGGCTGGCATGCTGAAACGGTACATCAAGGTAAGGCAGAATAATGCCCGATGCCATCAACTCCACCAGTTCGTCCACCTGAGGATAGGGATAAACATAATGCAGGCGAATCCAAACCCCGAGCTCACCCAGAGTCTGGGCGAGATCGGTGATGTGCGGGCGCAAGGCCCGCCCGGTCGCCAGATCTGCGCGCCCACGTTGATCCACCCCATATGCGCTGGTGTCCTGTGAGACGACCAGCAGTTCGCGGACGCCGGCGTCAACCAGACTTTTGGCTTCGCCCAGCACGTCGCTGGGTGCTCGACTGGCCAGTCGACCACGCATTGTTGGAATGATGCAGAAAGTACACTTGTGATTGCAGCCCTCGGCAATCTTCAGGTAAGCATAATGACGCGGCGTCAACTTAACCCCGCCGGGCGGCAACAGATGATAAAAAGGCTCGTGCACCGGCGGAGCCTCAGCATGGACAGCAGCCATGACTGCATCACAATCCTGTGGCCCGGTGATCGCCAGCAGATTTGGAAATTTCTTTTTCAGTAGGCCGGTTTTTACCCCAAGGCAGCCAGTCACAATGACTCGGCCGTTCGCGCCCAACGCTTGGGAAATCACGTCCAGTGATTCATCAACAGCGGACTCAATAAAGCCACAGGTGTTCACTACAACGAGATCGGCATGCTCATAGTTAGCTGAAAAGCCATAGCCCTCGGCCTTCAACTGGGTCAGGATGCGCTCAGAATCTACCGTTGCCTTGGCGCAGCCCAGGCTCACAAAACCCACGGTTGGCGCCTTCATCTGCCGGTGATCCTATCTATTTAGGCCGAGAAAATATGAGCAAAACCCGCTAAGACAAAACCAGTCAGGCGGCCCGGCTGGCACGTTTTCTTTCGTGCTCTCGTAGCCATTTCTTGCGGATGCGGATGGACTTGGGCGTGACCTCGACCAACTCATCTTCATTGATAAACTCCAGCGCATATTCCAAAGTAGTGACAACCGGCGTGGTCAGCAGAATGTTCTCATCAGTGCCAGCAGCGCGGATATTGGTTAACTGCTTGGCTTTCAGGGGGTTTACGACCAGGTCGTTGTCGCGGGAGTGGATGCCGATTACCATACCCTCGTATACCTCGGTCCCGTGACCAATAAACAACCGCCCTCTTTCCTGAAGGTTAAATAACGCATAGGCAAGCGCCTTGCCATTAGACATCGATACCAGTACACCGTTGTTGCGCTCACCCAGGTTGCCTTGAATTCTGGGCGCGTAGTGATCAAAGGCGTGATACATCAGGCCCGTGCCTGAGCTGACAGTCAAAAATTCCGAGCGAAAACCGATCAGCCCGCGGCTTGGCACAAAGTAGTCGATCCGCACTCGGCCACGCCCGTCGGGAACAATATCACGCAGTTCGGCGCGGCGTTCTCCAAGGCGCTCCATGACACGACCCTGGTAATCCTCCTCGACATCCACCGCGAGGGTTTCAAAAGGTTCGTGCACTTCACCCCCCTCCTCGCGCATGATCACCTCAGGACGCGAGATTGCAAGCTCGTATCCCTCGCGACGCATGTTTTCTATCAGAATCGACAAGTGCAATTCACCCCGGCCGGAAACCCGGAACTTGTCAGGGTCCTCCATGGGCTCTACCTGCAAAGCGACGTTGTGAATCAACTCCCGCTCAAGACGGTCCTTGAGATTGCGACTGGTGACAAACTTGCCCTCGCGGCCAGAGAAAGGCGAATCATTCACCTGAAATGTCATGCTGAGCGTTGGCTGGTCCACGCTCAACGCGGGCAGCGGTTCAACCATATCCGGATCACACAGCGTGTCTGAGATACTCAGTGGATCAAGGCCAGTGACGGCAATGATATCGCCCGCCAGTGCGTTTTCCGACTCCACTCTCTCAAGCCCTTGAAAGCTCAGAATCTGCAATACCCGTCCCTTACGAATCTCGCCATCGGGTGTGGAGACAGATACAGCGGCGTTACGATAGATCTGACCACGCTGGATGCGTCCGATACCAATCACCCCTACGTAGGGGGAATAATCCAGAGCACTTATCTGCATCTGGAAGGGGCCGTCGGAGCTCACCGGCGGGACCGGGGCATGCGTCACAATGGCCTCGAACAAGACCTGCATATCATCGGCCGTGCCCGGATCAGGCTCTTTTGCTGCCCAACCCTGCAGTGCCGAGGCATAAATCACCGGAAAGTCGAGTTGCTCATCCGATGCGCCCAGCCTATCGAACAGCTCAAATGTCTGATCTACCGCCCAGTCAGGACGACTGCCTGGGCGATCAACCTTATTGATCACGACAATCGGACGAAGCCCGTGACTCAGGGCTTTCTGGGTAACAAAGCGCGTCTGCGGCATGGGGCCCTCTACTGCATCGACCAACAGCAATACCGAATCGACCATCGATAATACGCGCTCGACCTCACCACCAAAATCGGCATGGCCGGGAGTATCCACAATATTGATACGCCAATTCTGCCAGGTGATGGCTGTATTTTTCGCCAGGATAGTGATGCCCCGCTCGCGTTCGAGCTCGTTTGAATCCATCACCCGATCAGTCATCTCACCGTGCGAGACTAAAGTGCCCGACTGGCGAAGCAGTTGATCTACCAGCGTGGTCTTGCCATGGTCAACATGGGCAATGATGGCAATATTACGCAAGGTATCAATCGAAGGGTGCATCTGGAGTTTCCTGAAGAAATACGCGCCGATCGGTGCGGTGGCGCATTATAGAGGGGCCACCGCCTCATGTCGCTATCCGCTGAATTAACCAGAGATGATTCATGCAATCACAGCGATAACGGATAGCCGAAGGAATTCCATGCCCCAAACCAGGATTCTGGGATAAACAATCGGCGATCGTTCAGGGTAGCGCCTTTCTTTCTTGGATAGACCCTGTACTATCGCCCGTTTGCGCAAGGAGTCTTTTGTCATGATTGTACGACTGAATAATCTTGGCTCATCATTGCAAGTGCAAAAACAAACGGTTCTTCCTTTTTGACACATAAGTTGACTTAACCGATGCCGATCTTCGCCTACCGACAGCTCTTTCATACCAATAGCCGCCTGGTGGTTTTCAGCTTTTTAATGGCGTTGTACTCGAGTTTTGGCCAGACCTACTTTATTGGTGTATTCGGCCCGCAGATCCAAAGTGAGTTCGGCCTCAGCCATACCGTGTGGGGCAGCATCTACATGGCCGGGACACTGGCGAGTGCCCTGATGATGCCATTTACCGGCGGGTTGATCGACCGCTTCCGCCTGTCTCGCTACGCGCTGACCGTCTGCGTACTGCTGGTGGGTGCCTGTGCCTATATGGCTTTGGTGCCAGGCCCCGTCGCGCTGGTACTGGGTATCTTTTTGCTGCGCCATTCGGGACAGGGGCTGGCCTCGCACGTTTCCATCACCAGTATGGCTCGTTATTTTGATCGGGACCGAGGTCGGGCGATTGCAGTTGCCTCGCTGGGCTACACCGTAGGTGAAGCTGCGCTGCCATTCCTTGCCGTCCTGACAATCGTGGCGTTCGGCTGGCGCTGGACCTACGCCGGGGCTGCGATACTCGCCGGTATAACGCTGATACCGGCAACCCTGTGGCTCTTGGGCGGCCACGACCGTTTTCATCAGAGGCACCTGGACAAACTATCTGCCAAGACAGATTACCGGGAAAAAGCGACTGTCTCGTGGACCCGCGCTGAAGTTCTACGTGACCCACGGTTCTACCTCATGAGCCCGGGAATTCTGTCGTCTTCTCTGATCGGGACAGCGCTTTTCTTTCACCACCTCAATATTGCCCATGTCAAAGGGTGGTCTGGCGAATGGATTACGGGCGCTTACACGATCTTTGCTGCAGCCGGAATCGTAACCATGCTGCTGGCGGGTCCATTGGTCGACCGCTTGCGTGCCGTCAATGTGGTGCAAGTCATGCTGATACCACTGGCGGTAGGATGCTTTATTCTGGCTTCAGTGAGTCACCCCCTGGGCGTCATCCCCTATATGATGATGCTGGGCATCCATACCGGCCTTGCACACACCTCAGTATCGGCGCTGTGGGCCGAACTCTATGGCGTTAAACACTTGGGGGCGATCAAAAGTCTGTACATGGCGCTCATGGTACTGGCCTCGGCACTTGGGCCGGTCAGCATGGGCCTGCTGATGGACGCCGGCATACCGATATACTGGATCTGTATGATATTCGGCGGCTACGCGATCTTAGGAAATCTACTGATGATGGGCGCTCTTCGCACGCGGCCAACGATAAGCCGCGTCGACAAAAATCGCCAGACACTGCCATGAACGACCACGCCACTAACGATTACCAGAACCTGGGTCCCGCTGAAATCCTTGAGGCTGTAGACAGTCAGGGCTATTACAGCGATGGGCGGTTGTTAGTCATGAACAGTTACGAAAACCGGGTCTACCGGGTTGGCCTGGATGGCGACAAAGCTATCGTCGTTAAATTTTACCGACCCGGCCGCTGGAGCGATGCGGCGATTTACGAGGAGCATCATTTTGCTCTTGAACTGGCCAAACGGGAGATCGCGCTGATCCCACCGCTGGCCAATTCTGCAGGTGAGACCCTGTTCAGACACAAGAGTTATCGTTTTGCACTGTTTGAGTGCTATGGCGGTCGGCCACCGAATTTTGAGAGCCCCGATCAGTTACGCCAACTGGGTCGTTTTATCGGCCGCTTGCATGCGGTTGGCAGCGAGGCTGCCTATCAGCATCGACCTACACTGGACGCAACAACCTTTGGCTCAAGCTGTGTCGAGTTTCTTCTTAAGAGCAGGTTTATTCCAGGTGAACTGATAGCAGCATACGAATCTCTGAGCCAGGATCTACTGCAACGGATACAGTGGTGTTATGAACGCTGCCCTGAGATCAAGCTCATCCGGACCCATGGCGACTGCCACAGCGGCAATATTCTCTGGACTGATGATGGCCCACACCTGGTGGACCTCGATGATTCACGCATGGCGCCAGCGGTACAGGACCTTTGGATGTTTCTGTCCGGCGAGCGAGAAGACAGAGAGATAAGTCTTGGCATTCTGCTGGAGGGTTATACCGCCTTTGCAGATTTTGATCCGACGCAGTTAAACCTGATAGAGGCGCTGCGGACCCTGCGCCTGATGCACTATTACGCCTGGATCGCCCAACGCTGGGAGGATCCAGCCTTCCCAAGGGTTTTCTCGTGGTTTAATACGCCGCGGTCCTGGGAACAGCATATCCTGGATTTGCGCGAGCAAGCTGCCCTGATGGATGAACCGGCACTGGCATGGCAATCCATGTCCTGAAGACTGCTGCAGCGGCGAGGATCGCCTCCACCAAAGCACAAAAAGTGCGTCACCTACTGTTGTTACCCCGTTTATGGATCAAGTCGAGCGGTCTAATTCGCTAAGAACATTTGCTACCCTGGTGCCCTACCTGTGGCCAGCAAAACGCCCCGACCTGAAAACGCGGGTGGTTATTGCATTATTCAGCCTGGTACTGGCCAAAGCCGCCAATGTCTACGTGCCATTGGTGCTAGGTGATGCCGTAGATCAGTTGGGAGCCCTCGACCAGCAACACGGGTTGTGGTTGGGAATTCCACTCGCCGTGATTCTTGCTTATGGTGCATTCAGACTCTCGGTGCTGGTGCTAAACCAGTTGCGTGATGCCCTGTTTGCCCGGGTAGCACAGAACGCCGTGCGTACCCTGGCACTACAAGTCTTTGAACATCTGCACACGCTGTCGATGCGCTTTCACCTATCGCGCAAAACTGGAGCACTGAACCGCTTCATCGACCGGGGCACTAATAGCATTCAGTTCCTGCTTTCTTTTGTGGCCTTTAATATCGTACCTACCTTTATAGAGGTGCTGCTGGTCGGCGGCATTCTCTGGGCATTGTTCGGTTTTGCCTATACCGCAATTACTGTGATCACTATCGCGGTTTACGTATGGCTCACTTTCGTTATAACCGCCTGGCGTACCCGTATTCGCCGGCAAATGAACGATGCTGACAACGACATCAGCACCCGTACTGTGGATTCACTGTTGAATTTTGAGACCGTGCGTTACTTCAATAACGAGGCACACGAAGCCACCCGGCTCGACCTTGCACTGGCGGATTATGAGAAAGCCGCGGTGCGCACCCGGGAAAGCCTGTCGCTATTGAACGTCGCACAGGCTGCAGTGATTACCATCGGTGTCACCGCAATGCTGGTACTAGCCGCACTGGATATACGCGATGGCGAGATGACCGTAGGCGACTTCGTAGTGGTGAATACCTACCTGATGCAACTGGCGATTCCGTTGAACATGCTGGGCACGGTGTATCGGGAAATCCGTCAGGCGATGGTCGATATGGAAAACCTGTTCTCACTGATGGATGAGGCGACTGACGTCGCCGATGCGCCCGATGCCGAACTCCTGCGTTGCAGTAGCGGTACGATCGAGTTTCGCAATGTGAGTTTTGGCTACGAATCTGACCGATGCATTCTGCACAACGTCAGTTTCACTGTAGCCTCTGGCAGCACGACCGCGATTGTCGGGCCGACCGGGGCCGGTAAATCTACGATTAGCCGCTTGCTGTTGCGTTTTTATGATCCTGATTCCGGGCAAGTCCTTATTGATAATCAGAATATCCGTAGCCTGGCCCAACACTCGCTACGCCGTGTCATCGGCGTCGTGCCGCAGGATACGGTCTTGTTCAACGATACCCTCTATTACAACATCGCTTACGGAGATCCACTGGCTGATGACGACCGCATACTGGCAGCAGCCCGGGCGGCGCAATTGCACGATTTCGTCCAAAGCCTGCCGGCAGGCTACCAGACTCTTGTCGGTGAACGCGGGCTGAAACTATCGGGGGGTGAAAAACAACGGGTCGCAATCGCTCGTGCCCTGCTGCGAGATCCAAAGATTTTCTTTTTTGACGAAGCCACCTCGTCTTTGGACAGCACCACAGAGCGTGAAATTCAAGACAATCTGGCCCGTGTTTCACAGGGACGGACCTCACTGGTCATCGCTCACCGCCTGTCCACGGTAGTCGGTGCGGACCAGATTCTGGTACTCGACGACGGCCGCATTACCGAACAGGGCACTCACCCGCAGTTGCTGGCCGAGAAAGGCTTATATGCGCAAATGTGGCAACAACAAAAGAAAGAACAACTGGCAAAATCATCGGCAACGAACTAATTTAGAGTGCCGGCAAGTCAAGAGTCGGCAGACGCCATTTGTTAACTCCGTATAGAGTCAACATACACATCGGCCGACAAGGAAATACATCCCGCCTGGGGAAAAGATGCACTTTTGGGAATTTGCCCAGCAATTTTTTAAATCAATAGGGTGTGACCGATCGCCAAGTCAATATGAATAAAGAAAACATAGACTTTGCCCGCCTGAACGGGTACCTCGAATTGGCAATACCGGGCATCGGGTTGCTGCAATCTGTCGATAAATTCACCGGGGGGCAATCCAACCCGACCTACCGTGTACAGAGCACCGGCGGGACTTATGTGCTGCGCCGAAAACCCAGTGGAAAACTACTGAAATCTGCCCACGCTGTGGAACGCGAGTTCAGAGTTATGCAGGCACTCCAGGGCTCAACTGTGCCGGTGCCGCAGACCTGGTGCCTGTGCGAGGATCCGGAGCTTATCGGCTCCGTCTTTTTTGTCATGAGCTATGAAGATGGTCGGATTTTCTGGGATCCAACACTACCGGAACTGACCACACCAGAGCGTAGCGCCCTCTACCAGCACGAGATCACTGTGCTTGCGGCACTGCACTCGCTGGATCCAGCGTCCATCGGACTCGCTGACTTTGGCCGGCCCGGAAATTATTTTGAGCGCCAGATCGCGCGCTGGACCGGACAATACCGCGCCAGCGAGACGGATCGTATTGACGCCATGGAATCGTTGATTGCCTGGTTAGAACCCCACACCCCGCCTGACGATGGCCAAAGTACGCTGATTCACGGTGATTACCGTCTCGACAACCTGATCATCACGCCCAGTGAGGGTCGGATACAGGCAGTCATCGACTGGGAGTTGTCGACACTGGGCCACCCATTCGCTGATCTTGCGTATTTCTGTATGTGTCTGCGTATGCCAAACACGGGGCAGATCCAGGGTCTTGCCGGTATCGATCCGGTGCCACTGGGCATTCCTCGTGAACACGAGATCGTGGCGCAGTACTGTGAAAGCCGCGGCATCGGCCAGATCGATCACTGGCGATTTTATCTCGCCTTCAGTTTCTTTCGTCTGGCGGCGATCTGCCAGGGAGTCATGAAGCGCGCTCTCGATGGTAACGCTTCGAGTGACAAAGCTATCGCGGTAGGTGGGCTCACATCACAGCTCGCCCAGATGGGTATGGAAGTGATTAATAATCAGGAGGAATAATGGAGGCAATTGTCTGTGAGGCTTACGGTCCGGTGGACGATCTGGTGCTGCGCGAGCTGCCCGAACCCGTGCCTGGGCCAGGTGAGATTCGCCTGCAAATCAGTGCAGTGGGTGTGAACTTTCCTGATGCCTTACTGGTTCGGGGGTTGTACCAGGTCAAGCCGGATCTGCCTTTTGTTCCCGGTATTGAGTGTGCCGGCACCATCGATGCACTTGGCGAAGGCGTATCTGGTTTCGAGGCAGGAGACCGGGTTGCAGCCATGAGCCCGCGCTTTGGTACTTATGCCCAGGCAGTAGTGGTACCGGCCAGCCACGCTTACCTGCTTCCCGCGAGCCTGGAATTCACTCAGGTCGGGGGGCTGTTATGTGCACATGGCACGGCCTATCATGCGCTCGTCCAACGCGGGTCATTGCAAGCCGGCGAAACCCTCCTGGTGACCGGCGCGGCTGGTGGCACAGGTCTTGCCGCCGTGCAAATCGGCTGCGCCCTCGGTGCGCACGTCATCGCAGCCTGCTCGACAGCGGAAAAATTAGAGGTAGCGAAACGCCACGGCGCCCATACCGGTATCAACACCAGTGGGGATGACTTGCGCGAGGCTATACGGTCACTGACCGGCGGCAACGGTGCAGACGTTATTTTTGACCCGGTCGGTGGCGAACTCGCAGGCGCCCTCAGTCGTTCAGTCGCCTGGCGAGGCCGCTGGCTGGTGATTGGCTTTGCCGGCGGTAAGATACCGCAACTGCCACTGAACCTGCCTTTGGTCAAAGGCTATAGTGTGGTTGGCGTATTCTGGGGAAATTTCTGCGAGAAAGAATCTGATCAGGCCCACCAGAACCACCAGCAACTGTTCGAGCTCACTGCCTCTGGCGCTTTACAGCCGCAACTGCACGCTGTCATGCCGCTGGCTCAGGCCGCCAATGCTCTTCAACAAATCGAGCAGCGTACCGTTTGTGGCAAGATTGTACTTACGCCCTGACAAGATGCTCCGAGCAACCGACACACTCATCTTGCAAATCGGTGGAATGCGAGGTTTATCCTTGCTAGCATTCCGACTTGTACACCGGAGATAATTCCCTATGGATTTCGCCTACTCGTCCAAAGTTGAAGGCCTGCGCACCCAGGTTCGCGAATTTATGGATGCCCACATCGTGCCGAAGATCGGCCAGTGGCAAAAAGAAGTACGCAACGGCACCTATCCGGTGTCGTTCATGGAAGACCTGAAGGCGCTGGCCCGTCAACAGGGGTTATGGAATCTTTTCCTACCCGGTCTTAAAACCGATGAACCCGGCACACAACTGACGAACCTGGAGTACGCGCCCCTGGCAGAAATTATGGGACGCGTTACCTGGTCATCGGAGCCATTTAACTGCAGTGCGCCCGATACCGGTAACATGGAACTACTGCATATGTTCGCATCGCCCGAACAGTACCAGCAGTGGCTCACTCCTTTGCTGAACGGCAAGATCCGCTCGGCTTTTGCTATGACCGAGCCCGACACAGCTTCATCGGATGCCTCAAACATCCAGACCCAGATTACCCGGGATGGTGATGATTACGTAATTAATGGCCGCAAGTGGTGGATTACCAACGCCGCGCATCCCAACTGCAAGCTACTGATTGTGATGGGCAAGACCAGCCCTGACGCAGATACTTACCACCAGCAGAGTATGGTGCTGGTACCCATGGATACCCAAGGCGTCACGGTGGTGCGAAACGTGACAGTGATGAACCACCTTCATCCGGAAGGCCACTGTGAAATCACCTTTAAGAATGTGCGCGTACCGGTGGGCAATCTATTAGGCGAGGAAGGCTCGGGATTTGCCCTGGCCCAGGCTCGGCTGGGACCTGGCCGCATCCATCACTGTATGCGTTCACTCGGCGCCGCAGAGCTGGCGTTGGAATTGATGACCCGCCGGACGCAAGAACGAAAAACCTTTGGCCGTTATCTTCATGAACACGGTGCCGTTGCCGAGTGGATCTCACGCTCGCGTATCGAGATCGAGCAAGCGCGCTTGCTGGTACTGAAAACGGCCTGGCTGATCGATGAGCACGGCGCCAAAGCTGCCCGTAAAGAAATCTCAATGATCAAAGCCCTGGTACCCATGCTCCACACCACCGTGCTTGACCGGGCGATGCAAGCCTTTGGTGCCATGGGCGTCAGCCCAGATACCCCGCTGGCCGATCACTGGACCTGGGGGCGGGCGCTGCGCTATGCCGATGGCCCCGACGAGGTGCATCATCGTGCTGTTGCCCGAATCGAGGTCAAAGAAAGCGCGGCGACCCTCTCTATACTAGACGCCTATCTGACCCCGTTCGAGCCCGACTGAATCGACGCAGCAGCTTCGCCAGCACCAAGCGTTCAGTGTCCTTAAAAAAAACCTTTTTTCCCCAGCGCTCGCGCTTCTTTTTGGGGCAGCGCTGGATCAATATCAGCCTGCGTACCGTGCATCTGGCAAGCATCGTCCTGCTCGGAACATCTTTGCTGGCCATTAACACCGAGTATCTGCAGCAGGGAGCAGCACTGACTGTGCTGGGATCGGGCATCGGCCTGGCCGTGTTGTATACCTTTTCAAATGGCGCCTGGCTGATCCAGTTGTGCGGTCAGGTAGTCATCGCCAAACTGGCATTAGTAACTGCGATGACGATATGGCCAGACGCCGCAGTGGTATTATTTTTTGTACTGATCGCCTTATCGACCGCTATCGCACATGCCCCGGCATCGGTTCGCCATTACTCTATTTATCACGGTTGTCGGCTGGATCATCTGCACTGAAGACCAGGCCTCAGTTAAGGCCCCTAAGCAGATTCTGACTCTCGGGCAAACACTACCAGGTGATCGACTTCCAGGCGAACTGACACTTCGTCACCGATCTCAAAATTGGCGTGGCTGGGAAAGAGCGCCAGCAATGTAATCTGGCTACTGGTGCGCAGTGTATACATGATCTCGGCTCCCTTAAACGCTCGACGCATCACTTGAGCCTTAACGGGGCCTTGCGAGTCATATATCACGTCATCAGGTCGAATCAGCACTTCTACCTGCGATCCAACGACCCAGCCTAATGCCGTGCCACTGTCCAGATTGCCAAGTGGGGTTGTCACGCGGTTCGCCGAGCATAACTCCCCGGTCAGAAATATGCCGTTACCGATAAAATCGGCTACAAAATGATTCTGCGGGCGATGATAAAGATTATAAGGGGTATCCCATTGCACGATCGCGCCATCTTCCATCACCCCAACCTTGTCCCCCAAGGCAAAGGCATCGTTCTGATCATGGGTCACCATCACGCAGGTGATATCGCTTTCCTTCAGCATATCGGAGACTTCCTGACCCATACGTTCACGTAATTCCTGGTCGAGGTTGGAAAACGGCTCGTCCATCAATAACAAAAGCGGTCTCGGCGCGAGCGCCCGGGCCAGTGCAACGCGCTGCTGTTGCCCGCCGGAAAGTTCGTGTGGGTAGCGCTTTGCATGCCAAGTCAAACCCATCCGCTCAAGCATATCGGCAACCGCTTCTTTCCGATCACGGGCTGAAAACTGGCGCAGCCCGGAGGCAACATTCTGCTGAACTGACAGGTGTGGAAACAAAGCATGATCCTGAAACACCATACCAACGCGTCGCGCCTCGGGCGGCACCATCGCACCAGCCGCAGAGACCTGCTGGTCATTGATAAATATGCCACCGGTCAGTACCGGGTGAAAACCAGCAATGGCGCGCAGCACAGTGGTCTTGCCGCAGCCACTGGGGCCCAAAAGACATACCTGCTCGCCACGATTCACCGTTAAACTGAGATCAAAAACTGCGCGCTCTAATTCATAGTTGCAGGAGATATTTTGCACCTGCAAGAGCGGGCGCGCCGCTACTGAGGAACTGCCCCGGGGCGGTGCTTGCGGTGAGTCCATTATTCAGCCCTGCTCTACCCGGTTACCCGGCGTAACTCTCGAACGGGAGATCATCCAGCTTAATACCAGCACTGGTATCAGACCGACCACAACAATGGTGAGTGAGCCCAGTGCGGCTTCACCGAGCATCTCGTCAGAGGCAAACTGGTAGACATGGGTCGCGAGGGTCTCGAAATTAAACGGGCGCAACAGAAGCGTCGCCGGAAGCTCCTTCATGCAATCGACAAAAACAATCATGACTGCGGTCAACATCCCGCCACGAATAAGGGGCACATGGTAACGCAGCAGAGTCTGCCCTGCCCGGTAACCCAAGGTACGGGCCGCCATATCCATAGAAGGTGAAACTTTCTCCAGGCTCGACTCAATCTGGCCCAGGGCCACTGCCAGAAAACGCACCACATAGGCAAAAAGCACAGCAACCACCGTGCCACTCAGCAGCAGACCGGAAGAAATACCCAGGTGCGCCCGCAAAAACCCATCCACAGAATTATCAAATGCCGCAAAAGGCACCACCGTACCAACAGCCAGCACAGCGCCGGGCATCGCATAACCGAGCGACGCGACGCGCGACGCGACGCCGAGCAAACGCCCGCCGCCCAGGCGGCGGCTGTAGGCAATAAACAGCGCGACTCCCAGCGCCAACAGCGCAGCGATTGATGAAAGAGTGAGGCTATTAAGCGCGTACGTGCGAAATTCGCTAGTCCAGGAATCCTCGAAATACAATACGGCGAGGTATGAGAGTACTGCAACAGGAATGACGAAGCCCACAGTTACCGGTATCGCGCATAACCCACCTGCCGCGAAGGCCCGCCAACCGGCTAAGTGGTATGCAGGTAACGCACGAAACCGTGTAGACGACTGCTGGTAAACCTTCTGATGACGCCGGCTGATCCGCTCCAGTGTAATCAGGGCTATTACGAAAACCAGCATAGTGGTGGCAATCTGGGCACCACCCGCAAGGCTACCCATGCCTAGCCAGACATCGATCAGGCCTGCTGTCATTGTTCGCACTGCAAAAAAATCAACAGTGCCGTAGTCGTTCAATGTCTCCATCAATGCCAAAGCAACACCGACAGCGACTGCAGGGCGAGCGGCTGGTAATGATATTGAGTAGAAAGTGCGCCACGATCCACGCCCGAGCACCCGGCTGACCTCCAATACATTGACTGATTGTTCCAAAAACGCAGCCCGCGCCAGAAGATACACATAGGGATACAACACCACCCCCATGAGAATCATCGCACCCCACAGGCTACGAATCTCAGGAAACCAGTAATCGCGTGGGCTGGACCAACCAAACAGGCCCCTAAGCAGCATCTGCACGGGGCCGGCGTACTCCAGCAGATCAGTGTAGGCATAAGCGATCACATAGGCTGGGATCGCCAGAGGGAAAATAAGTAACCACTCAAACATGTCTCGACCGGGAAAGCGACACATGGTGACAAGCCACGCCGTTGCTACCCCGGTCAGCAGCACACTGACCCCCACGCCCAGCATAAGTAACAGTGTATTGGAGAGATAAACGGGCAACGAGGTATCGAGTAAGTGCTGCCAGATATCGTCGCTGGGATGTACAGCCAACCAAACCACAGTAACCACAGGAGTGACTGCGAGCAGTGCCAGCATGACAGTACCCAGCGTCCATGGACTAAAACGGGTCACACGGCGCAGCATTGGGTACGGCGCCGGTCGGATCAAAAAACTGGCCCCAGTCATGGATCTAACGTAAGGGGTCAGTCATCGTAGCCAACCTCATCAGCGAGCCGGACAGCCCGCGCACGATGATCTGCGATCGTCGCCAGTGACAGGGAATCCTGGCGAAATTTACCCCAGGATTGCTGTAAAGCGTTCCACGGCACACCGGACGTTACCGGGTATTCGCCATTCTCCTTCGCATACAGTGCCTGGCCTTGCTCGCTTGCCAGAAACTCCATCAGGACAATGGCTGAATCACGATGGGGGGCATGCTTTGTTAATGCAACACCACTGACATTCATGTGCGTGCCCCGGCCTGACTGATTGGGGAAAATCACCCGGACCGACTCGGCCCAAGATTTCTGTTTGGGGTCTGCCAGCATCTTGGCCATGTAGTAGTGATTGATTACAGCAACATCACACAGACCGTTGTAAATGGCTTTGACCTGGGCACGATCATTGCCCTGAGGCCGGCGGGCGAGGTTATTACGCAACCCGTCAAGCCATTGCTTGGCGTGGGCGTAACCGTGAGCGGCAATCATACTGGCGGTCAGGGCTACCATATACGGGTGTTTAGCCGAGCGAGTACAGACGCGGCCCTGCCAGAGGGGATCGACGAGATCCTCGTAGTCCTCTATCTCGCCAGGGGTGACGCGGCCTTTAGAGACAACAATGATCCGAGCCCGCGCGGTCAGTCCGAACCAATGCCCTTGGGGCTCACGGTAGTTAGCCGGCACAGCCGCACGCAGGGTCGGCGAGTCGACCGACTGGGTAAGCCCGGCACGCTGAATATCAGTCAATCGACCAATATCGGTAGTAAACACCAGATCCGCTGGGCTGTTGCGTCCTTCGCTCTTAAGGCGCTGCAGCAGCCCCTTCTTGGCAAACACCGAGTTAACCCTGATCCCGGTCTGCTGGGTAAAAGCCTCAAACAAAGGATCTATCAGCTGCGGCTTACGATAACTGTATACATTGACTTCATCTGTGGCAGCAACTGCAAAGGGTGCAGCCAGAACCAGTCCCAGACATATGCTGATGAGGAAATTACTGACTCGGTCGATCATTGAAATACTCCAAACATTGTTAATACTGAATACGAATGATTCTCATTATATTATTTCCTAAATCCAAGTCAAGTCCTGATGCTCTATTGTCTGATTCGCATCAGAAAACGAGTTGATCTGTCCGGGCCAGGCTACGAAGAGATAATCGTCTTAAGAAGAGCGCTGATTACACGCGAATGGGCAATCTCACCTGTTCCATGGTAAGCCTCGTGATTGGATTCAATATCTTTCAGCCGATAACGATAGTTCACCATTAGTCCCGCAGCACGCTTTTGGCCTTGGCGGGAGAGGTCACCGGGAAAGTTGAGCCGGTCAATACTGGCTCCGTTGGACAGGTGGAAATTAGCAACCTGATCAAGAGCGCCCAGGCCACGTTTTTCCTGTGCCAGGTAATGCGCGGCCAGAACCAGTAGCGGCTGACGCACAAGCTCCAGTGCAGCCTGATCCCGGAGCCAACTTCGATCCGAAAACATGCGCTCCAACGCCCCGGTATTTCGCAGCGCCTGCAATCCTTTTTGCACACGGGGATGCTCGCCCCCGCCGTTATTGGAGCGATCCAATTCTTGGTTCAGCCAACGCTGAAATCCCGGCATAGGTGACAGGGTTGCAAAGTGTTTGAGTTGTTTGTGATCGCGACTTAAGCGGCCAGCGACTTGTTTGATCAGAAAATTACCAAAGCCTACTCCATCAAGGCCCGGCTGTATCGCCGAGATTGAGTAAAACATCGCAGTGTCGGCTTTGTCTGGATTCAACTCATGATGATCTACCCGTAGCAGATCATCAATACGCTCGGAGACCCCGTTAGTCAACGCCACCCAGACGAAGATCAGGGGATCATTGGGCATCTGTGGGTGAATGAAGGCAAAACAGCGTCGATCAGCCGCCGCCAGGCGGTGCTTGATGTCCTGCCATGAACGAATCGCGTGCACCGCTTCGTGCTCGGCTAGTGTTTCCAGCAATGCGGCCGGCGCATTCCAGGTAATGCGGCGCAATTCCAAAAAACCCACATCAAACCATGACGCAAGAAGATCTCGAAACTCGCTATCAAAAGCACATAGTTCCGAATCATCGCCCTTGATCTTGACCAACTGGGCTCGCATATTGGCCAAGAACTTGACTCCTTCAGGCAGATCATTGAACTGCATCAGAAGACGTATTCGCGGGGACTGCAGCGTGTGGCGCAAATGTGCCTGAGCCTCAAGCAGGGTTTGGGCGCTCTTTGATGAATCCGCAGCATCCAGTTCCAGCCACTGGCGTGCTGATTGACGCAATGCATCTGGATTGACCCCGTATTCGCCCGCCAGTAGCCTCAGAAAGTTTTCGCGACCTGGTGAATTCAGATCCAGGTAAACCCCGCCCAAACGCGCGGCCCGAGCCCGCGCAGAGGCAGCGCCCCCCGCTTCAGACAGGCATTCATCAACCTGCCGGCGAATCAGATGGAGATCTTCGGCAGGTAACGCGGGGCGCACTTTGCCGGTGATCCGACTGATCGCACCGCGCTCAACATCAACCCAGGCTCGGCGCAATTGCGCCAGTCTTTTTAGCCCCAGTCGGGCAGGCAGATCCATAGCGATGTTCCTTGCAATAAAAGTCAAAAAGAAATTTCAGGCCACGTAGTCAGCATCCAATCTGGGTCAACGATTGCGGTTACCACCAGGCCGCTGCATTAACCTGTATATCTTCCATGGTGATCGCGGCGGCTTCGTCCCGGCACAGATACGCAACCAGTTCTCCGATCTCGTTGGGCTGCACCAACCGTTGCTGCGGCGATTGACTGATGATCTTGGCGATTTCATCGTCCAGGCCTGTGCCGTTCTTCTCGGCCTTGGCCTTGAAACTGGCATTGAACATATCTGTCTGCACCCAGGTAGGGCTAACCACGGTAGCAGTCACCCCATGGGCGGCGCCTTCAAGAGCAACTGCCCGGTTTAAACCGAGCAAACCCGACTTGGATGCACAGTAGGCTGAGTGCCCAGGCACCGCAGTGCGTGCAGCGGTCGAGCCGATACTCACGATACGGCCCCAGCCCCGCTCGATCATGCCTGGGAGGCAGGCGTGCATGATTCGAAAACATCCGATCAGATTGGTGTCGATCACATCGATCCAGGTTTGTTCGTCGTGATCCACAACACTCTGGGATGTGCTGATTCCGGCGGAATTGACCACAATATCGATAGGGCCAAGATTTGCTTCAGCCTCGCTGATAAACTGCGTTACGTTAGCACTATCGCGCACATCCAGCGACCCTGCATAAACCGATGCGCCGATGTCGGCCAATTGCTGCTGGGGTTCAGCAGTTACCGTTCTGGCACCCAAGGCGACTGCCGCGCCCTGGCGCGCAAGGCTCAATGCACTGGCAAGGCCAATACCGGAAAAACCGCCGGTGACAACTGCCACCCTTCCCTTGAGGTGCTGCAATTCGTCTGGCATGGCCTTATCCTGTCGCGTGATCCAATGCCTGCATGATATCCGCCGAGAGATCTTCGACATTTTCCAGGCCAACAGAAATCCGCACCAATCCAAGGCTGATGCCGTGGGCTTCACGCTCCTCGTCGGTATAGTTGTTATGCGTCATGCTGGCAGGATGCTGCACCAGTGTTTCAGCATCCCCCAGACTCACGGCACGCTGCGCCAGTTGTAACGCATCCATAAAACGCACGCCGGCGTCATACCCCCCGTGGAGTTCCAGCGCGATCATGCCGCCAAATGCGCTCATCTGCTGGCTCGCCAATTCGTACTGGGAATGTGATTTCAGGCCGGGGTAGTACGCCGACACCACCCCTGAGTGTGATTCAATCTGGCCTGCAAGAATCAGTGCGCTTTCACAATGGCGTGCCATTCGAAGTTCGAGGGTTTTGATTCCACGTAATAATAAAAAGGAATCAAATGCCGAGAGCACCGCCCCGGTCATATCTTTAAGGCCTACCTTGCGCACAGTCAGCAACTCATCAGCACCACCAATGATTGCCCCGGCGATAAGATCTCCGTGGCCACTTAAGTACTTGGTCATGGAATGCACCACGAAATCCGCGCCCAGTTCCAATGGGCGCTGCAGGCAGGGGGTGCCATAAGTATTATCAACAATGACTCGGGCGCCATGCGCGTGAGTCACACGGGACACCTGCGCAATATCAATGACTCGCATGTTTGGGTTGGTGGGCGTTTCGAAAAATACAAAGCGTGTCGCTGGGGTCATCGCAGTTTCGAGCGCCCCGGCTTGAGTCAGGTCGACAAAACGGGTGGTCACACCAAAACGTGACAGCCCATGTCCCATAAAAGCAAAAGTGCAGCCATAAAGCGTCTTATCGGCAATTATCTCATCGCCTAACTGGATAAAGGACCAGAGCAACGCGGTGATCGCAGCAATGCCCGATGCCACAGCCAGTGCCGCCTCGCCACCCTCCAGGCTTGCCAAACGCTGCTCCAGTACCGACTGGGTGGGATTGCCAACACGGGCATAGATATAGCCCGGTACCTCACCGGCAAAGCGCTGCTGACCTTGGGCTATAGAGTCAAAAGAGTAGGTGGCATTGAGGTACACCGGCGGGTTCAACGAACCATGGTGACTTGCCGGGTCGTACCCTTCATGTATCGCGCGTGTGCTAAAGCCGGCCGGACGGCCTGGACTGGGTTTTTTCATCGGCACAGATTGCTGTTCTAAAGAATGGAACTATGGCATAAACCGCTACTGCCGCCTAATTGCAGGTGCGATGCTACAAAACACTGGCGGCCGCCAGCTTAGCCAAACCCCAGTCGCTCACCGACCCAGCGATGAAAAGCGGCGGTGGCACTATCCATCACCGGCGTCAACACGCCGCCGTCAAAACCTGGAGAAGCCCGCCCTGCCTGCATTCCGGCCACCACGTCGATATCCTCAGCGAATACCTCGCACCAGAACGAATGCTGTGCTTCGCACAATTAGGTAAAACGGGATGAAAGTGCTATTCGTCATAAATCGGGTTAGGCCGTCGCATGGCAATAAATCTGTACCTGAATATTCTGCTCTGCGGGCTTAGTGAGTTATCTACGCAGAAACGACGATGCCTGCTATGGCCGCGACAACCGATGCTCTGTCGCGCTTAACAAAGAAATGTCGTCAATGAGCATTATTGAATTACCAGTTATCTGCATCATTGGGAATCTTAATGGGAGAGGTTGTATGGACTCGACAATTAACACCGATCTGGCGCAGGCCTACGCCCGTGATGGCTTTATCGGGGGGTTACCCGTGCTGTCAGCCAAGGCAGCAGCCCACCATCGACAGATGTTGGAAGACGCAGAGGTGCAAATCGGGCCGTTGCATTACCATAGCAAAGTGCATACGATTCTTCGGCCTCCCTATGAGCTTGCGACACACCCTACCCTGCTCGATCTTGTTGAGAAGATTCTGGGCCCTGACATACTGCTGTATAACGTGACCTACGTTATTAAGGAACCCGCGACACCGGCTTTTGTAAGTTGGCACCAGGATCTGACTTACTGGGGTTTTGATGGCGATGAGCAGGTCTCAGCCTGGCTGGCACTCTCGGTGGCATCTGCCCAAAGTGGTTGCATGCGGATGATCCCGGGGAGCCATACGCAGGGTATCTGCGACCAGAAAACCGGTGATGACCCTGACAATGTACTGTTGCAATCGCAGACCATAGAAAATATCCGTGAAGAAGATGCAGTGCTTTGCCCATTAAAACCCGGAGAGGCCTCACTGCACCACGGTTGGACTATTCATGCCTCGAGTCCCAACACCAGTAACGATCGACGTATTGGCCTTAACATTCAATATATCAATCCTCGGATGCGCCAGAAAAAAGCCGCATCCGATTCGGCAATGCTGATCCGCGGGGAAGATCGGTACGGCCATTACGAAACCGACCAGCCTGCTACCGAATGGTTGCCGCAAGACGCGGCCACACGGATACAGGAGTCAACCCAAAAATACCACGCCATCTCAGGGAGGCCTAACGATCCCTGACCCGAGACCCAACGACCAAAGAAGTCTCAGTCTTCGTTATTGCGGTTGTAGTCATCCTCTAGGCGCTCAATATCATCCTCGCCAAGATAATCACCTGACTGTACTTCGATAATCTCAAGCGGCCTGTCTTTCGGATTCGCCAGGCGGTGTATGGTGCCAGGCGGTATATAGGTCGACTGGTTCTCCTCCAATATGAAGGTTTCCTCCCCAACGGTTACCTGCGCCCGACCATGCACCACGACCCAATGCTCTGCCCGGTGTTGATGGCGCTGCAAAGAAAGTTTCTTGCCTGGGTCCACTACAATACGCTTAACCTGAAAGCGCGCACCTTGGTCGACAGCTTCAAAGCTGCCCCAGGGCCGATAGACTCGTCGGTGATGCTGCACCTCAGCGCGGCCCTGCGTAGTTAGGTCTGCTACCAACTGTTTGAGTTCACCGCCGTGATCGCGCTTTGCGACCAGCAGGGCATCCGGCGTATCCACAATCACCAGATTATCGACACCGATCGTAGCAACCAGGCCGCGCTCGGCGATCACCAGGCTGTCATCGGTATCGTTCAGGATGACATCGCCCTGACTGGCATTGTTGCGCTCATCTTTATCAAGAGACTCCCACAGGGAAGCCCACGAGCCAATATCACCCCAGCCCGCATCCAGCGACACCATCATCGTGCGCGATGCCTTTTCCATTACGGCATAATCGATAGAATCCGCTGGGGCCGACTCAAAACTACTCTTTTCCAGGCGCAAAAAATACCCGTCCGGCTGCGCGTTGGATACAGCCGTGCTACAGGTCGCCAGCATGTCTGGTGCGTGTTCGGCAAAGGCCTTGAGCATCGTTGATGCCTTAAAAACAAACATTCCACCATTCCAGAAATACCCGCCATGATCCAGGTAGGCCTGTGCAGTGGCGGCATCGGGCTTTTCAACAAACTCATCGACCTGCCCCACCCCTTTTTCGAGTTCGCCTTTAAGACGGATATAGCCATAGCCGGTATGGGCACTTTGCGGTGTGATGCCAAATGTCACCAGGTGGTCCTCACTCGCCAGTGCCACAGCCTGGTCCAGCGCTGTCTTAAATGCATCATTATCTGCAATGACATGATCTGCCGGAAACACCGCCATCACATCGTCACCGTGCTGTGCTTCAACCAACGTAGCTGCCGTGGCAATAGCCGGTGCCGTGCCCCGGGCAACGGGCTCAAGGATAATGTTCGAAGGCGTAATGCCCACCTCCTCGAGCTGGCCTGCCACCATGAAGCGGTGATCCTCGTTGCACAGGACCAGTGGCGGGCTGGCATAGCCGGCATCTTTCAGGCGCAGCGCCGTCTGCTGGATCAGCGTTGTACTGCCAGTCAGCGCATGAAACTGCTTTGGGTGCAATGATCGTGACAGCGGCCACAATCGTGTGCCGGCGCCACCAGAGAGAATAACCGGAATCATTTCAACTTAAGGGTCATTAATATTCGCGTGATATAAATACTCACAACCATGTCATTATACCCGGGGCGTATGGCTCCCCAAGGTTTACACAAAAGGTTATTGCCTCAAGCTGGTTCTTTTTCACGCGGCCTTGGTTGCACCAATGTATGCTAGTGCCATCCACAACCACGTTTCAATACGACAACGAATCGAACCGGAAAAATTGAAAAGCTATGACTAAACTTACTTACCTTCTTGCCGGGGTCTCCCTTGGGATCATTGTTTTTCAAAGTGCCGTGGTTGCCCCGTTGGTATTTACGCAGCTAAAGAACGGCGCCAGTGGTGCTTTTCTGCGCACCCTGTTCCCACGCTTTTTTCTAATTCTTGCCGGTTTGGGTCTCGCAATGGGTATCACCAGCCAACTGGCTGGCTTCACGGCAGGCGCCATACTCGGAGGACTCGCCCTGGGATTTGCGCTACTGGCTTATGCGTTGATCCCGCCTACCAACCGGGCGCGAAATGAAGGGAGGACAGACTCTTTTAAACGACTGCATCTGGCAAGCGTCCTTTTGACGCTTGCGATCGGTGTGGTCGATGGTGTTACACTTTTTATTTAACCGACCGGATCAGGATCAAACCGGATTGTCAATTTCTCAGCCGCATGAATTGATGTATTCCTGGTCGATCCAGCTGCCATTCGGCGCGTTAGTAAAACAGGCCCAGGACGTGATTACGCCCGAGCTGACCGTCGGTCGGAGTTCGAAAATTTTGTCCCTTATGAGGTCATTAACAGGTGTGTTATTAAAAAATTGGACCCTGATAGATCCATTAGCCTTCGCCGTAATTCGCCGTACATAGTCGCCACCGAGGTCATCCCGGTCGGCAATCCCTAACGCATCGTGCCTCTCAATACGAGTACCCGTCGCAAACGCTCCAGTCGTTTGATAATACAGACTCAGAGCTGTCTTGACAGGCGCCATTAGCGCAAAGGCCTCAGCCACCTGGGCGCGAGCCGTATACTTGTTGTATTGCGGAATCGCAACGGCGGCGAGAATGCCGATGATTGCAATGACGATCATCAATTCGATGAGAGTAAAGCCTTTCTGTTTCATCTCTTCTTACCTTTTGTTGGGCTCAAGAATGCATCAACCGATATGCCGGACTCAGGCATAGCGTCTGGCCACTGCGGTACTGGGATTCTGGCTGGACTTCATGAGGCTATTCATTTTAGGCCGACTTGATGGCGGGTACCGTCGCTACGACCACCTGATTACGGCCCCTGTCTTTTGCCTGGTAACACGCCTGGTCGGCACGGTGGTACAGATCATCGAGCGTGTCACCGGGAATAATTTCTGCCAGACCAAAGGACCCCGTCACCGTAAGTAATTCAGTACCAGTTTCTACTGTTGAACTCTGAAGTGTGCCCCGCAGTCGCTCCGTTACGCTATGCGCTTCTTGCAGGTTGTTTGTCCGAAGTAGGATGCCAAACTCCTCCCCACCAAGTCTGCCAACAAGATCAGGCTCGCGTTCTCCTACCGTCCGAACCGATCCCTGCAGCAATTTACCTACCAGTTCCAACACCTGGTCACCAATTCCATGTCCATAGGTGTCATTTACTTTCTTAAAATGATCAAGATCTATCTGAATAAAGTAGATCCCGTGCTGATATCTCGTAAGCAGGTCTTGTCCTTTTGCGAAGAAAGTTCTTCGATTGAGAATACCGGTCAAACCGTCGGTATTCGCCAGGCGCACAAGCTCCGACTGGTATTCTCGTATCCGGCCAAGCAGCCCATTGAGGACATCGGTGAGCTCGCCGATCTCGTCTCTTGTCAGCCTCTGGATCAGTTCATGTTTGGTCAGATCTTTGGAGATCTCACGCAAACTCTTGACCAGAAATCCAACCGGGTATCCGACCACACGATGAAATACGAAACCACTTCCGACAAGAAAAATCAGCAGAAAGATTGCCATCGCCAGCATACCCACCCGGAGTTCTCTTGAGACCTCTTCGTTTACCCATTGGCGGCTCACGTAAAAGCGAAGGTCCCCACCCCCTGAAAGCACATCCGGGTAATCGAGAGGGTATTTCTCTTCTTTGATGATCTCGCAGGGTAACGGCGGCCAACGATAGAATTGCCCGGTCGAGGCGCTCATCTCGACACACAACAGAAAGGGGAACATGGCAAAAATTCCGAGCGTGTCATTGACCTGGTGATCGCCAGCTTCGGTAGCGGCGTCCAGCACACCAGACGCGCCTACCACAGCAGTAGCCAACTGGGCGGACGCCAGCCCCTCGTAATAACCCTGCCTATAGTTCTTGTAGGTAAGCAGCCCTGCAGCCCCAAGTGCCATTGCCAAAAGGCCGAACAGCACCACAAACTTGAGGAAAATCCCAAGTTTCACCGCGTTGGTGCCTGTCGAACGAAAAGGGTGTGGATAAGGTGGGGACTGCTTAGGCTACATCCCCATCATTTTTTTGACAGAAGGACGGTTATTCATAATAACCTCGACGATCTTATAACCATCACCCACCGGGACCGTCAGAAAATCCGCCGTGATCCGATCACCTTTCTCAGTAACCACCTCGGAGCAGACAAAAATAGCGCCATCCTTGTAGGGCACGATCATGGGGTGCACATTCGCGCTGTAACCACCGACCAGATCGTTGGTCTGGCGATCGACGAAATAGAACTTGCCTGAATCATCAGCCCGATCTTTCACCCATTGTGCCAGAGTCATCTGAGCCTTTGCTTTGGTTTCTACCGATACTTCGTCTGCAACCGCTACACCTTGGTACGAAAAAACTATTGCTACCAATAGCGATCTCATTCCTAAGGACAGTCCTGAACAGGTCGCAGTCCAACATGATTTAAAAAGTAGCATATCTTTACTCCAGAAATTTAGGCCCGATGTAAACGGGCTCATGTGTTTAAGAAACGAGAGTTAAGGATTATTTTACGGGAGGTTATCTCTCGATCTCCCGTCGCCGCGGCGGCAAAAATGGCTTCTGTCAGCCCTCGGCGAAGATATATTATTATTCGATAATGACTCGTCCGGGGCGTAATATACCCTTCTGCCTTTGTGGATGGGAAGTTTTTTCGTGTTCCTGCTTCTTAGGAAAAGTTTCCCATCGTGGATAATATCAACAATAAATTAATGCTTTATTAATTAATTGGAATACTTTCGTATAGTCACCGACTACCCACGGCAAGCACCTGTTTGAGGTCAGTTAGCCCGTGAAGGCACTTGGTTACACCATCCTGCACAAGCGTGCGCATCCCGCCTTTTTCAGCAAGTGAGCGTAGTTCTCTGGTCGTGGCTCTTTTTTGTATCGCCTCGCGGATTTCATCATTATTGACCAGTAACTCATGCAATGCGATCCGGCCTCGGTAACCGGTGCTGTCGCATTCAGTGCAACCTTCGGCTCTAAATAATTTCAAAGGGCCCCGGCCCGAAAGCCTTGATAGCACTTCCTCCCCCAAATAACCCGAAAACTCAGTCCACTCGGCATCACTGGCATTGTATTCAACTTTGCATCGATCGCAGAGCCGCCGGGCAAGACGCTGTGCCAGTATTCCCAGCAGAGCATCTGAAAACGAAAACGGCTCCATACCCATGTCAGTCAGTCGGGTAATAGTCTCCGGGGCATTATTCGTATGCAGGGTTGAGAACACCAGATGACCGGTAAGTGACGCCTCAATAGCCATGTGCGCCGTTTCCTCGTCACGCATCTCACCTACCATGATTACATCTGGGTCTGCCCGCAGAAACGAACGCATAGCTGACGCGAAAGTCAGCCCTATTTGCGGGCTCACCTGCATCTGGCGGAGCCCTGGCTGGGTAATCTCGACAGGATCCTCAATGGTCCAGACTTTCTTCTGCGTCGCATTTACCTTGCTGAGCATGGCATGCAGGGTAGTTGTCTTACCCGAGCCGGTTGGGCCGACCGCCAGGATCATGCCGTAGGGGTTTACCACCAGATTCTGGATAGCACGCAGATAATCTGGGCTTAGGTTCATGTTGCCCAGGGGCTGGGCTCCTGAACCCGCCAGAATACGAAGCACAACATCTTCATTTTCACCGGCTGTCGGCAGCGTGACCATCCGAAGTTCCGCCTCATTTTCGCCTAACTTGAAGCGGATCTTGCCATCCTGAGGCATCCGCCTTTCTGCGATATTCAGCCTTGCCATGATCTTCAAGCGCGCCACCAGTTGCTCCCGATACTCTGATGGAATCTGCCGGTATTCGCGACATTCACCGTCTACACGAAAACGGATCAGGAGTTCACGCCGATCTCCATTTGGCTCGATATGAATATCAGAAGCACGGTCTCGAATAGCATCAAGGATGATTTTATTCGCCAAGCGCACGGCTACCGCATCTTCACCGATCTCTCCACCCTGACCGGCGTCTCTCGCCAATGACTGTAAAAAAACTTGAAATTCCTCTTTGCTTTCGCTGACAGATACAGAGCGATTGATAAAACGTTTTATCTGGGACGGGGCAGATACGACCTCCAGAAGCCGCTTCTGACAGGAAAAGCGTACGGCCTCGATTGCATCGATCGCCAGAGGGTCGCCAAAAGCCACGGTTACCGAATCAGGATCACTGGCAATGGGTAACACGTTGTGCTCACGCATTACTCTCGAGGGCACCTCTTTTAGCGCCGCTTCGGGGATCTGAATCTGGTTGAGGTCTACAAATTTCAGATCAAGTCGATTGGCAAGCGTCTTAACGATCGTGACTTCATCGACGATTCGCAAATCAACGAGGACCTCACCGAGGCGCTTACCCTTGCTCTGCTTTTGGGCTGCCAGAGCAGACTCCACCTGCGCCTCACTGATGATCCCCTCTTTAACCAACACCTCGCCCAGGCGCAGGCGGCGGCGAGCCTCAGGGTGACTCTGACTCGAAATACTGGCCTCCGAATTGGCCGGTGTCTGGGGTGAACTCATGGGTTAATCTCTAGTCGGCAGCGTTGACGGTTCGTTAGATTTGCTGCACCCCCCGGGCCCCGGAGAGTTTCGAGAGCCGCCATCATGACACCTTCTCACATCCAAAAGAATCAAGCAAACCGACGAGATTGTCCACAAGCATAGCCTGCCCATCATGTGCGGCACCCGGATCACGTTCCCGAACGTATATCCCACACAGAACCGGCTCCAGAACAGGAAGTCCGTTCTCTTCCGGGTCCAGCACATGGATACGCCCTTTGTTTAGCCGCTCTCCTTGCGAAATCGATGCCTTCTGTAAGGCCGTGATACCGAGCCCACTTCCCAAGGCATAGACAAGGCCCTGCAATGCCGAAGATTGAAAAACAATATTTGCGCTTCGATCCATTTTTCTAAGCCCATCCAGCATGCGTTTGCGAAGCGGTGAGCCTTCTGGGTGGACCAATAAGGGAATCTGAGCGTCTTTACCCAAATCGATATCATGCCGACCAACCCATACCGGTCGATCCACCCAGGCATGCACTGGATCGAGCTCGAGTGGTCCTGCACTCATGATCACTGCCACGTCTACCTCCCCCAGCGTCAGCCCCTCGATCAGGTGGTCGCTAGTGTCGCATAGGATATTAACTTTCAGATCAGGGTGCTCGCTCAGAAAGTTCATTGTGCATTCTTGAAATTCGTCGATCGCGGAAAAACTGGGCAATCCAACGCGCAATGTTACGTCATCTTTCTGACTGTCCTTAACGCTCATGGCTGTTTCATGTTGATCAAGGTAGGAGTGAAATTTTTCTTTTGGCAAAGGCCTGCTATAGAAGTACCCTTGAGCAATATGGCAGCCTAGCTCAGTCAACATATCTGCTTGCTCTGATGTCTCGACGCCCTCAGCAACGATTGATAGACCCAGGGACCGAGCGAGTTGCGCGACAGCACGAACGATTGCCCAGTTGTGTTTTTCGGTACCGCGCACAAAGGCCTGGTCAATCTTCAGGGTATCAAAAGGTAATTTCGTCAAATAAGCCAGGCTTGAATATCCCGTGCCAAAGTCATCGATTGCCAGACTCACTCCCAGACTCTTGAGCTGCTCTAATGTTTTGCGCGTCAAATCCAGATCTTCAGCCACAATAGATTCGGTCAACTCAAGCTCTAAATATTGAGGATCAAGCTCCGTCTCCTGGAGCACACTTCGCACTGTCTCGATAAGATCACGGTCGCGAAACTGGACTACCGATACATTCACTGAGACTACAAATGGCGGGTGCCCAGTCTCTTGCCACTGTTTCGCCTGGGAGCAGGCATGATGCAAAACCCAGTCCCCTATCGGAACAATGAGTCCAGTCTCTTCAGCGACAGGAATAAACTCCAGTGGTGAGATCAGACCCTGCTTGGGATGAATCCAGCGAATCAATGCTTCGCACCCATGCAAACGTCCTGACTGAAACTCAATCTGCGGCTGATAATGAAGTATTAACTGACCCTCCTCAATTGCACTGCGTAGATCATTCTCGATCCTGATGTAATCAGAGGAGAACTTCCGTCGAGTAGACTGCCAGTCAAAAAATCGGAATGTGTCGCCCCCCTGGGTCGCGGCAAACTGCGCAGCCAATCGAGATTTGTTAACCAGATCTTGAATATCGGTGCCATTTTCTGGAAACAAAACGATACCGCCGCTCAGGGTAAAGCTAATCTTCTGGCTCTTACCGTCTTCTGAGTTAAAGTGAAAAGGCGGCTTCATTGCCTCTTTCAAGACTTTCACGATTGAATTGGCCTTAGTATTTGCGTCATCCGCATCGTCGATCAGCAAGAACTCATTACCACCTGCCCTGCCAATTACGGTATTGACATCAACAACACCGCGTAGACGTTGTCCTACTTGCTTGAGGAGTCGATCACCGACCGTCTGACCGAAAATTTCATTGGCCATGCCGAAACGGTCTATCTGAATACGCATCCCGACGGCCTGTCTTCCAGATGCTGTGAGCGTCGGAATGACTTTTCCAACGATCGCCATCGTCGACTCCAGGGTTGGCAATCCGGTCACCGCATCGTAATTTCGGAGGCGCATGGCCTCTTTACGTTCCTCGGTAACATCAGTGTGTATCAGAGCAGTGCCCTTTCTTAGCGGGTTTGACCGTATCTCGATGATCCGGCCATCAGCCAAAGAAAGATCGCTCTTTTGTTCTGTTTTTGCAGAAAACTTTTCTATGATCCCATCCCCACGGGCGCCGGCCTCTGTAAGAAATCGACCCAGCGATGCGACCGAAGTACCACGACGAGTCAACTCTTCTGGAAAGTCATACATTGTTTGATGAAATTTATTAGCATGGATCAGTCTGAGTTCATCATCGTATACAGCCACACCAACACCAAGATGATCCATTGCTTCAAGGCCCAGAATATCTTCTAGCCCTCGTATTTCTTGTTCTTGGTGCTGTTCATGGGCCCGCTCCTGGGTAACATCTGTGAAAACAGTAATAAACCCGCCTACGCCTTCGTCTACCGGCCTGCCAGAGACGTGGATAATGGTACCGTCCTTACGAGTGCGTTCAAATTCGTGCGGCTCAAACTTTTTGGCCAGGGCCAGTCTCTCGTTTACCTGAGCTTCAATATCCCCTTCGCCATACTCTCCCCGTCTGGCGTTAAACCGAAACATCTCTGCAAGAGTAGTTCCCGGTTCTCCAAAGGACTCAGGAAGTTCCAACAGATCAACAAACGCTTTGTTAGCGCTGAGCAATATAAGGTTACGATCAAAAACCGAGATTCCCTGGCGTATAAAGTCAAGAGACTTAAGGGAGAGTAGATTTTCAAGGCTAGAAATCTCACTCTCTTTTTCTCGAAGTGTCGCAAGCCGTTGCTCAGCGAGAGATAGTGCGATTTGACTTTGGCCTTGTGCTTCTTCGAGCTTGTCTTCTGATGCTTTCTCCTGTGTTACATCTTTTACTGATTCAACAGCACCTATAACTAACCCCTTAGGGCTCTTGAGGAGCTGGGCTGACCTGGCAAGATGAACGCCACCTCGGAGATTTGGATGATACGATGCTGCAACTATTGCGCCACTTTCAAGCTTCTCTACAAATAGGTATTCCCTCTGCATCTGCTCATCCCACTCCAGCATAAGGTCGATCAGGATTTTTCGACGTTCGCCGTAAAACGGCAATGCATATTCATAGTTACTCTTACCGATCATGTCATCTGCCCGAATCTGTGTGAGGTTTTCCATAGCGGAATTCCAGAAGATCACAGTGCCATCTGTATCGATGGCCATGGTGGGATCCATGAACTCCATCACTCCAACCAGTGCAGTGTAGGTCTCCGCAGTTTGTCTATTGATACGCAACTGGCAACGCCAGTACAACAGCGAAGCCACAACTCCGCCCAGCAAAAGCAACAACCCAGCAAACAGGCCCCGCATGGACACTAGGAGCGTTCTGTCATAACTGACTATCGACCGGGCCTGTGCCTGATTTGCGGCTATCGCGATCTCGTGGAGGATGGCTTGATAGGGGGTTAGTTGCCTGGATATCCGCGCATAGAACGCTGGGTCATAAGTAAACCCAGGTGTGCCCGCTATGCTTAGTATCTCAGCTTCAATAGCGTCTAGGTCGGTTGCGAGATCAAGATGCACATTCGCATGCTGCGGCAATTCGGCGAAGACAAAATCCTCGTAACCTGATAATTGCTCTACATACTCCCAGAAACGGTAGAATTTTTGTGTCAGCCTCTTGGAGGACTCCCGCGTCTGACTGACTTCTTGCTCAACATCTTCAGTTTGGTCAATGTCAGTCGAACTGCTATCGGGGTCAGTTGCCAATAACTGGTGCTGGGACAGTTCTCCCAGCAGGCTCTTAAGTTGATAGTCGAGCTGAGACGCTTTCCATAAGTTAGCACCCCTGGCTTCCACCATTTCGTCAGTAAAATCTGAGAGCACACCCTCTACATATCGAAATGAGAAAAAAATACCTGCCACAACAATTGCTATCGCCACCGCGACAGAGGCCCAAACGGGGCCGCTCCAGCGGTTCGGACTGTACACTGATAGATTGCGATCCATATTTTCTGAAAGTCACGTGGCGTCGAACTGGCTAGGAAAAATTAACGGAATTCTCTATTTAAGTCAAAATTATCTCTTTTAGTGTTTTATTGCCTCTCACCGTAACAATCTTCCTATCCCGACCACTGCTGAAGTAGCAGTTATTTCGAAGAATCTGACTCTTTTTATCAATCAATATCTTACGGATACCTATCAAGAAGAATTCTGCCAGGCGTCCAGCAGCTCTTTTTCGAGCCCCTTAAAGTGACAATCTCACAGACGGAAGAAATACAGCGGTACCGGCTGAGCCGGCCAGATCAACAAACGACGCAATTACGACCCGCTGCCTTGGCACGGTAGAGGCAGGCGTCTGCCGCTTGTATCAGATCCCCAGGCGTGCTCTTTTCGTTGGCAACCACGCTTGCCACGCCAATGCTTACCGTCACCTGGGTCGAGCCATCGGGAGCTCCTGCGTGTTCAAGACTCTCATTCTCGATAGCCTCGCGCAATCGCTCCGCTAATGCCTGTGCCGCGCCCGGGCCCGTATCCGGTAACAGCAACACAAACTCTTCGCCACCATACCGCGCTACGAAATCCTCGTATCCTTTCGCATTATTGCGAAGAATAGATGCCACGCGTTTAAGGCAGGCATCCCCTGCAAGATGCCCGTAGGTATCATTGTATGGTTTAAAAAAGTCGATATCGATAAGCAGAAGCGCACAGGTTCCATCCTTCTTTTCTACAAGCTGGCGCCACTCCTGTTCGGATCGAACCTGAAACTCACGCCGGTTCGCAATCTGGGTCAGGCCATCAAATTTAGCATGTTGCTCCATCGATATGGTCTTGCGTCGATCTGTGACCAGCTTGTCGAAACGCGCCGTGAGGACACCGACGCTACGATCCATTGGAAGGTACTCTGCTGCGCCGCTTTGCAGGGCCCGCATCTCGGCCTCATCAGATCCTTTCCTGGAGGCTACGATCCGGGTGACACCCTTCGACACGGCAGTATCTGACAACAGATTAAAGTCCGATTCACTCGCGAACTCATGCTCTATCAACAGAAAATCCACAGACTCATCTTCTGTCAAGAGTTTGTGGTATTGCGCTGAATCCGAGAAATGCAGTACCTCACAAGAGTTGCGAATGATCTTTATCAGAGGCCAGAGGTTCTCGATAGAGCCAAACACCAGAACGATCGGTCTGGGTTGGAAAACACATACATCATCGTTGACAAAAAAACTACGAGAACCGCTTAGAAAATGATACAACCCCTCCTCAGTAGGCAGGCCCAGCAACAGGTTGCCGTTCGAGCGATGTTTGATAATCGGAATGCGTCGGTTAAGCTCCTCACTCGTTTCCCACTCTTTTTGCCACTCGTCAAATTTCTCAGACGCTGGCCCCAGTGTCTGCCAGAACTGCCACACGGGCAGGGTCGAATTGGCGTTTTCATCGCGCCCGTTCTTTTCAGAAGAATTCTCGCCATTCTCTGATCCAAGCGGTTTGAGAATATCAGACAAACCCGCCCTCTCAATCACAGCCTGAAGCGCTTGCGCATCAGCAATATTCTCGCCCTCCACCCACAAAGCTCGGTAAAGCGCAACCCGGACCGGCACCTGTTGCTCAATGGGTAACCGGTCAAGCGCATGAAGTAGCCGGGTGGCCATTTCACTACCCGGACGGGTTGGCGGAAGATTGACGGGAACATCGGGAGCCCGGTGATGAATTGAGAATACTTCGTTGGCCAGCAAGCTTTGATCCTCCATTGAAAACATGGATGACGATAGCTCAGGCGCATGAACGATCAAGCGCCATTCAATTCGATCAAGCAGGTTCCAGGCTAGGAGGCGCTCATGGAGCGCAAAACAAAAGGGGCAATTCAGATCGCCGTAGGCAATGAACTCTCCCGGGTCCATGGCCTGAAGATCCTGAATCGAATTTTGTACTGGGTCACTCACTATGCTATTGCCTGTTAGCCATTCTGCTGCGGTGAGGCGAATTACTCTTTTTCACGGTCCTGCCGCCGCCGCTCCAGGCCAACTGCGGCCGGGGGTAATTGTTTGGCATCCTCGGGCAGGCTGTCGACGATCGACGCCATAACGACCCATGATCGGATGGGCTCACGGTAGTGACGAGGTAAGGCGGCCCAGGCACGGGCAAGAGCGATTGCCTCTACCGGCAGATCATCAACAGAGTCCCACTGCTCTGTCTTATGTCGAGGTCCAGTGCCGCTGGCAAGCCAATCCGGATTGACGTTAAGCCAGTCGGCAACACGTTCAAGGCGGTGGCGCCTGGGGAAAGCTTCGCCCTCAAGATACTTACGTGCCGTAGTCAGACTCTTGGCCTGCGCCTCGCGACGCAGGGGCTCAATCTCTACCGGTAGTCGTGACCAGCTGCCCTCGCGTGAACTATGGCCTGCATCACACATCGCTTCAATCAGCCTTTGTGCAAACTCCTGATAGGGTGCCTCAGTTTTTTGATTCATAACATGACACCGTGATCTCGTCACACCACCTGGGCACACTACCTGGGAGTCAGACTACTTAATCCTGCTGTTGATTAACCCGCGCGATCAGCGTGGCCCCGCGTTTTTTGAACAGATCTACTAAGTATGGAATCACGCGCGAGCGCCCTTCTGCCTTGGCGAAATAAAGAGCACGGTCTGCATTTTTGAGTAATTTGTCGAGTGTTTCCCGGTCAGGACCAAACCCCGCAATTCCAGCGCTGAATGTAATATTAACCGATTCGGTCTTGGGAGTTTAAAGTTGCCTATCCCACACCAAATCCAGTACTCCCTGGAACTCGTCTGTCGCCGTTCCCGCGCTCCCGGAATAATCGACAATACAGAATTCTTCGCCCCCTATGCGGGTAAATATGGTTTTCTCGGAGAGTCGATCACAAAGCAACCTATCGTCTCTTATTATTTATGGCACTAGGCTGGATCGGATGAAGACTGCATCAAAACTTGGTGTTTACTACGCGGCCTGAGTTACCTGATAGCGATCCAGATTTACTTCAAATTCGTGCAGACGTTTCCAGATGGAGCGTAATTCTGTGATGGTTGTCCAGTTATGCAAGAACAATGAAAAACTCCCGTGTACCTTAGCGAAGGCATTGGACACCTGAACCATTACACCCAGCGTTAACATGCCGGTAAAAAGACCCGGACCCATCACGATATAAGGCATTATTGACATAAATTGGTCGTAGGAAGTCGCCCAGGCATCGAAGTAGGTGTAGTGAAAGTAGAGCCGGTGGTAATTGCGCCGGATGTCTACAAAGAATCCGTGCAGTTTCCCCATATCAGCATGGTTGACCTTATCGTCTTCACCCAGAACCAGGTCTTTGCGAAAAGCGGCTTCGACTTTCTGGTTGTTGTATTCCAACCCTGGCAACTTCCAGCCCACCAACCAGGAAACAAACAGCCCACCAAGCGAGATTACCAAAGCCGCCCACACCAGCGAGCCTTCGATATCACGAAGTATCGGCACATCAACCTTCTCCGATAATTCATGCAGTACCGGTATAAATGCGATCAAAGTCATAACAGCACGTACGATCTGAAGGCCCAGCGACTCCACAATCCGGGCAAAACGATTGCAGTCTTCCTGAATACGCTGCGAGGCCCCTTCGATCTCGTACTCAACTGCACGCCAGCGCGGAACATAGTTAAAGGTAATGGCTTCGCGCCAGCGCAGGCCATAGATCCGGGTGAACCACCCCGTAAAGATGGCAAGAAGCACGTATGGAAATGCAATCACAACAAACGATGGCGTTCCTTCAAAACCCGAACTCACGTAACCGATCGAAGTCAGCTCCCCAAAGAATTGATCAATGCCTTTTTCTGGCTCGTCAGAGAAACTGGCGGCATTTTGCAATAAATCATAGAAACGGCCATACCACTCGTTAAGCGCGACTGTCATTTGTACCTGCAGCCAAAGCGACGATATCAGCAGTGCCCCACCGCCATAGGCCCATAGCGCCCACTGCCGGGCCTTGTAAAACGCCTTGATCATTTATTCAGTTCTCCGGGCCAGTTTTTCTTTAGATGCCAGTTATTAGGGGGGCTACAACTCCCCTGCTCTTTGTTCATGTGACGAGAGGTCGAATCTCGCGGGTGCTCGGGATGCCGAGCCACGACCTTTTTACCATACAGGACTGGTTTTTATGATTAAATTTAATTTAGACTTTTCCCCTGAAGTTTTGTTGGGTCGTTACCCGGTATGCGGGACACCCCAGCAAAGAGGCTTTGCACCATGAAAACACGGGTTGCGGTTTTCATGGTGCCATGATCATCAACTAAACACTGTGTCGGAATACGATTACATCATCATCGGCGCCGGATCGGCCGGCTGTGTCCTGGCCAACCGACTAAGCGAAGACCCGGGTAACCAGGTGCTGATCCTCGAAGCCGGGCCCATGGATCGCAAACTGATGGTGCATATCCCTGCTGGGGTCTATCACGCATACAAGGATCCCAGCATTAACTGGAACTACCAGAGCGAACCCGAGCCTGAGTGCGATGGCCGGCGGATCGATTTGCCGCGCGGCAAAGTGATCGGCGGCTCATCTTCGATCAACTCGATGGTCTACATGCGCGGCCACCCGATGGATTATGACCGCTGGGCGGATAAATTCGGGCTGGCCGAATGGACCTTTGCGCAATGCCTGCCGTATTTCAAACGTTGTGAATCCTCAGATCGGGGCCAGAGCATCTGGCGCGGTGGCAATGGCCCGCTTGGGGTAACCCGAGGCACCTTGGAGAACCCGCTTTTTGATGCACTCTATCTGGCGGGAGAGCAATCCGGTCAGGGCAACTCAGACGACTTGAACGGGTTTAAACCCGAGGGTATCGCCCGTCTTGACAGTACTACCCGCAACGGCTGGCGCTGTAGTGCTGCGGTTGCCCATCTAAAACCCGCATTAAAAAGAGCCAACCTGACATTAACGACCAGGGCTCTGACTCGGCGGATCATTATCGAAGGCAGCCGCGCGAGCGGCATCGAGTATGAAAAAGACGGCCAGGTGAGCCAAGCCCATGCATCGCGTGCCGTCCTCGTCTGCTGCGGTGCCATCAAGAGCCCGCAACTGCTGATGCTCTCAGGGATTGGCCCAGCCGATTATCTAAAATCAATGAACATCACGCCGCTTGTGAATCTCAGTGGTGTCGGACAGAATCTGCAGGATCACCTCAGCATCATCAGCGCCTTTTACTGTAAGAAAGCAGTGACTTTGCATACCCTGGCCCGACCCCTGACCAAACTCAGTACCGGGCTCAAGTGGCTGACTTCACGCTCAGGTCTCGGTGCATCGAATATCTGGGAGATGGGCGGCTTTGTCTATGGCAACAAAGACGCGGCCCACCCCAATCTGCAATACCATTTCGCGCCGGTATACAGCCAGTGGCAAGGACGACGCATTCAACTCAAACAAGGCTACGTACTGGATTGTGATCAGTTGCGTCCTAAGAGCCGTGGCGAGGTGAAACTGCATTCAGATGACCCCCATGAGCGTCCAGCGGCGCACTTCAATTACCTGAGCCATCCGGGTGACACGCGCGAATTGGTAGAGGCTTTGCGAGTCATGCAGGACCTACTGACACAGCCCGCGTTTGATGAATTTCGGGGCAATCGCATCGAGCCTGCGCCGGATCTCAACTCAGACAGTGACCTTCAAGCCTGGATACGCGCCTACGCCACAACAGACTATCACCCCTGTGGCACCTGCCGCATGGGCAGCGATGACATGGCAGTCGTCGATGCGCAGATGCAAGTGCGCGGAATAGATAATCTACGGGTAATCGATGCCTCGGTAATGCCGGATATTGTGAGCGGCAACCTCAACGCCCCAACCCAGATGATCGCCGAACGCGCCACCGATTATCTGTTAGGAAAACCGCAACTACCCTCAGAACAAGCACCGTTTCATTTCCAGAAGTAGTGCCAGGTGTCGTCACCGCGGGGAACAGTTACTTATTACGGCTCGTTTGCGAAATTGTGAATCCAGCCAGACCACCATGCCACCGGCGACAATCAGCAATATTCCAATCAGCGCCATGGCGTTGGGGAACTCATTGAATACCAGGTAACCCCACAGCAGCACCAAAGGCAAATTGCTGTACTCAAAGGGCGCAAGAAAGGAAGCCTGTGCGCTGCGATAGGCGTAAGAAATTGATAAAGCCGTAATCGCCGACAGTACCCCGATCGCGCCAAAATAGATCATGTCGGACGATGCCGGCCAGTGCCAGGCACGCAATATAAACTCAATGCCGGGATCGGTATGCCCGGCAAACTGCCCACTACCGACGACCAGCCCCATTAACATGCTCACTAGAAGAAACGAACCCTGTGCCGTGACTGCCAGCAGTGAGGCGCTTTCAGTGTTACCGATATAGCGGGTCATCGTGGTAAACCCGGCGTAACAAAAGGCAGCGGCCAACGGCCACAGGTACGCCATCTCGATTCGCCCTGAAAATGGCTGCACTATAAGGGCCATACCTACCAGCCCCATCAATACCGCTACCCAGCGAAATGGCCCGAACTGCTCTTTGAGGATCCAAAAAGAAAATATCGTGATGATGACCGGAGCAAAAAACACCACAGCAGAAGCCTGAGCCAACGGCAAACTGGCAAGGCCTGTGAAAAACGTCATGTTGGCCATGACCAGCAACAATCCACGAAAGATATGTGCGCCAGGGCGGCGGGTATGCATCGCCATGATCCCATGGCGAAACAAAACAGGTAGCAAAATCACCAGGCTGATAACAGCACGGATGAATACCAGCTGGTGCAACGCATAACCACCGCTCAGCATCTTGATCATGGTATCCATAATCGAGATACACAACATGGCCAGCAGCAGATTAGTGACTGCTTTTAGATGCATAAACCCTCGTTTTTGCGATCATCGCGCTAAATAATGCTGGTTTGCCCCTAAGGAATATTCAAGGATCGAATGGTACAGCAGAACTTTCACTCCAAAGACAGGAGTATGGCCCCGATATTTTCTTAAAACCAGAGATGCCGTGCGAACACCATGGCCTTACAATCTATGGGCGCACGATCCCGAAGGGATGCAACAAAAACCCAAGCGACAATGAATATTCTTTTTATCATGTGTGACCAATTGCGGGCAGATTACCTGTCGTGCTACGGACACCCCCATCTTGAAACCCCTCATATTGATGCGCTGGCGACGCAGGGGGTGCGTTTTGATCATGCCTACTGCCAGGATCCGCTTTGCGGACCCTCCCGCGCAAGCTTTTATACCGGGCGTTATGCCTCCTCCCATGGCGTACTGGCCAATGAAGATTCCCTGAAGATTAGTGAACTGACGCTGGGTGATTATCTTCGTGATATCGATATGCAGACCGTGGTCGTTGGAAAATCAGAGGGGCGCATCAATACCGCTGCTGTATCGCGCTTCAACATCACCAAAGGATCAATGCAGGAACAATGCCTGCGCAACAACGGGTTTGTCCCTTATGAGCTTTTTACCGGCCTCTACCCTGACCCCATTTTGCCAGCGGATCTGGGTTACAGCGACTACCTTCGAAGCCATGGACTAGGCGGCGAAAACCCCTGGGAGGCCTGGGCCAATAGCGCCGTCGACAGCAACGGCAAGATTGTCAGCGGCTGGCAGATGCGCAACGCCAATCTTGCGGCCCGGGTCCCTGAAGAACACTCTGAAACTGCATTCATTACCCATCGGGCAATCGATTTTATCGACAACCTGACCGCTGATGATCGCTGGTGTATGCACCTAAGCTATATCAAGCCTCACTGGCCTTACCTGGCCCCGGCGCCTTATCACGATCGCTTCGGGTCCGAACAGGTACTCGCCGCAATCCGCAGCGATGCGGAGAAGCAAAATCCCCACCCGGTTTACAAAGCCTTTATGGCGCAGGACTACAGCGCAAACTTCTCACGTGATGAGGTGCGCCACACGGTAATCCCGACCTATATGGGTCTCATCCGACAACTTGATGATCATATTGGCCGGGTACTGGCCAAGCTGGACGAGAAAGGCCTGAGAGAAAATACCCTGGTCGTGCTGACAAGTGACCACGGCGATTATCTGGGTGATCACTGGCTGGGAGAAAAGGACCTGTACCACGAGCCCTCGATCCGCATCCCTCTTATCATCAGCGATCCCTCTCCTGCTGCGGATAGCACACGGGGAACAGCAGCGAAAGATCTGGTGGAATCAATTGACCTCGTGCCGACTTTTGTCGAGTGTGCAGGCGGTGATATCTGTCCCGAACGCATGGAAGGCTGCTCACTGATGCCGCTTCTACACAAGAGCACCCCCGCCTCGCCCTGGCGAGACTTTGTTGTCAGCGAGATTGATTTTGGTGATCGCGGCCCACGCACACTGCTGAATATGCATCCCTATGACTGCCGGGCCCGGATCATTCGCACGCAACAATGGAAGTACGTATTGCATGAGAAATTTCGCCCGCAACTATATAACCTGCTCGATGATCCCAATGAATTTATCGATCTTGGGGAGGATCCAGCCTATAGCGGGCCTCGAGCGGAATTGCACGAGACCCTTTTTGGCTGGCACCGCAAACTTAAAAGCCGCACCGAAGTGCACACAGATGACCTACCGGACCGAGGCCCCGAACGAGACGAGAGTGATTTTGGAATTCTGATCGGGCGCTGGTAAAGACCCGACTCACCTCACCTTCAGGCTAGGCTGTTTTGCAGCTTCTCGTTATCTGCCCAACAAGTCCGGTTATATGAGCCAGGCCTGATTTACCCTCTGGCTAGGGCTATGTTGATTCGATAGCCAACTCCTACCGCTATCACAATCTATCGGGCCGTCCGCCGCTAGGCATCTGGTCATAGTGGGACAATTAGCAGTTTGCCCCGGGTTTCACGTTGACATATTCAGGGTAACTGCCCTATATCTAGGCCGACTAAATTACCATGCCGGAAAGATAAAAAAGATGGCAGGCTGCTTGCTCTTAATTTTGCAGGAGAGTCAGGTGTCTGCTTTGTAACCAGGAGAGCTTACGAGATGCAGGTAAAGAAAATTGCTGAAATGATCAAGAGCGCGGGTATCGATTCCATCAGGGTCGAATTTCCCGACCTGCACGGTATCTGCCGGGGCAAACTGATCCCGGCCGGACGCCTGGAGGCGGTTATTGAGGAAGGCCTGAATTTTGCCCAAGCGGCCTATATCGTCGATCTGTCGAACGATATTGCTGTTGCAGGAGGCTGTGGCAGTGACACTGGCTGGTCGGACATGTTGCTGCGACCCGACCTTGACACCTTTGCAGTACTCCCGCACCAGCCCCATACCGCGCGCCTCATCGGCGATACCTATCTCGGGGGTAGCCCGCACCCGGTGGATCCCAGGGGAGCACTTAAGCGAATACTGAAAAAATACGAGGCGAAAGGTCTTACAGCCATAGTCGCATCCGAGCTGGAATTCGTGATCTTTCATCCCACTGACCCGGTAACGAGCTACAACCCGGCAACATCCTGCGTATACCAGGTGAACCCCGCTGTGGACAAACAGGGAATCCTGCGGGCCATTCAGAACACCTGCATCGACCTGGGGCTGAATATCATGTACCTGAACCACGAGTACTTCCCCGGTCAGTACGAAGTGAACTGGCACCATGAAGAAGCGCTGAAAATGGCCGACCAGACTTTTACCTTTAAGTACCTGTGCAAGGAACTGGCGGCACTCAATGACCTGCACCTGACTTTCATGGGCCGGCCAACCAACGAGGGTGGAGGCAATGGCTATCACACCCATATATCCCTGACCCACACAGAAAGTAACGAAAATGCCTTCTACGATCCACAAGCCGAAAACGGCATAGCAGATTTACAACGCTATTTCATCGGCGGACAACTGGCTCACGCCAGGGGAATGTCGGCTCTTCTGGCACCGACCATCAATTCGTATAAGCGCTTCCTGCCGGATTCTTTTGCCCCGTACAACATCGCCTGGGGTGGTGATAATCGCACCGTCTACTGCCGTGTGCCTGATGACCGTGGCAGCGGAACCCGGATCGAAAACAGGGCCGGCTGTGCATCTGCAAATCCCTATCTGGTCATCGCTGCCATACTGGCAGCGGGACTCGACGGTATAGAGAACAAGATTGATCCGGGTGCCCCTGCCGACGGCGACACCTATCACGATGAATCGGGCCAATACCAGCAGGTTCCGTTCTACCTGCGCGATGCCATTGCGGAGCTGAAGGCAGATACAGTATTAGCTGAAGCATTCAGCCCCGAGTTGATCAATGCTTTTGTTGCACTGAAGGAAAACGAGGAGTCTCGCTTCAAGACTACGGTCACCGACTGGGAATTCAACGAATACTCCTACCACCTGTAGCGCCCAACCAGAGTCGATAAACCAACAATTCAACCGGTTGCACGAGATAACAAATTCGCTATACCCATGGAGTTAGCTTGAAAGCCCAGCGGATCAGCAAAATCGAGCGCGCAACCCCGGTTACCATTATCGTGAACGGGCAAGAAATCCAGGCCCATGCCGGTGAAAGCATCGCCGCCGCCTTGCTGGCGGCCGGACAGCGGCAAATCAGCCAGAACAATAAAAGCAGTGCCGCGCGAGGCTATTTCTGCGGAATGGGCATGTGCTTTGAATGCGTGGCTACGGTAGACGGTATCCCAAACGTACGTACCTGCATAACAGAAGTGGCTCCTGGGTGCATCGTTGATACCAGTTCGTGATGCCCCAGAAGCCCGACACGACTGAAATTGCCATCGTCGGAGCGGGACCGGCTGGGGTGGCGGCTGCCGTCACAGCAGCGCGCGCCGGCGCATCAGTGACTGTACTGGATGAATATGCCAGACCCGGCGGACAGTATTACAAACAACCAGCACACGCCGACGGTGGACCGACATATCCAAACTCCCTGGCTTCGAACATTGAACAGGGCCGGGAACTGCTGGAGGGGCTGAGTCACCCGGGAATTGACCTTCAGTGCAATACGCTGGTCTGGAACATCTCGGCAGATGAACTGGTACTCGATCTGTGCGGCCCCGCAGGTGCACGGGCACTGCAAGCGCAATGCATCATCCTCTGTGCCGGTGCCACCGAGAGGGTGATGCCTTTCCCCGGCTGGACACTGCCCGGCGTGATCATGGCTGGCGCGAGCCAGCTGATGCTGAAAGCGCATGGAATACTGCCCGGAAAAAGGTTCCTGCTGGCAGGAACCGGACCCCTGCTGCAAATCACAGCCATACAACTACTTGAGGCCGGTGCCCAAATCGCCGCGCTCGTGGAATTGCGTTCACGTACAGAATTTCTTCGAAGCGCCGCCAGCTTATGGCGATATCGAGACAAGCTTGGGCAGGGTTTTGCCAATCTGCAGAAACTGCTGCAAGCACGGGTACCAATAAAGTTCGGGCACACCATCGCCCGGGCCCTGGGTGAGAACGAAGTTTCCGGCGCCGTGATCATGAGAGTTGATGGCGATGGCCGACCAATACCAGGCAGTGAAACAACACTTAAGGTTGACACCATCTGCCTGAACTACGGTTTCGCCCCTGCTACAGAATTACCCCGGATCGCAGGCTGTGAGCAGTACTTCGACCAGGACTACGCCACTTATGCCACCAGCACTAATGACAACCTGGAGACCAGCATAACGGGAATTCTTGCGGCCGGTGAAACCCGCGGCATGGGTGGGGCGGAGGTGGCCGTAATTGAAGGCCAGTTGGCCGGCAGTGTGGCTGCACAACAACTGGGGTTTAGTCCGCCAATTGACCAGAACGAGTTATTCGACAAACGGCTACAGGCACGCGCCGTGGCCGCAACACTGGGGAAGATGTTCCAGCTCAAGCCTGGGCTATGTGCGCTGGTAACCGATGATGTGCCGGTTTGCCGCTGCGAGGAGGTCAGTGCCGGCGAAGTGCGGACGGCCATACGCAATGGCGTGGTGCAGTTAAACCAGCTAAAGCCCTGGACTCGCGCCGGTATGGGAAGCTGCCAGGGTCGAATCTGCGGTGATATTCTCCGCCAGATCGTGGCATCTGAAACCGGCTTGCCGCTCCAGGACATCCAGCCTTTTACTGCACGTGCGCCGGTCAAACCTGTGCCGTTGGAAGTGGTCGGCGGCCCTGTTGCTGACACCGGCACACTGACCTGGGAGGATCACGTCGGTGGATATGGGGTGGCAAGGACCTGACCATGGCCCACTACCAGGCAGACGTGATCATCATCGGTGGCGGCATCGTAGGCTGCACCACCGCCTACCAACTGACCCGTGCTGGAGTTGATGTCCTGCTGCTGGACCGCAATGGTATCGGCAGCGGTGCCAGCGGCCGCTCCGGTGGGGGAGTCCGGCAATCCGCCCGTGTCTCTGAGGAGATCCCACTCGCCAAAGCCAGCGTTGCGTTGTTCCCGGGCTTATCCGATGAACTCGGAGTTGATATCGAATATGTCCAGGCGGGCAACCTGCGGGTGGTGGAATCATTCGATTACCGCCGCGCGATGCAGGTAGATGTTGCACGTCAGCAGTCACATGGGCTGGACGTTTCCTGGCTGGAGGTTGCCGATGTGCTGGAACTGGTGCCCGCACTGCGTTGGCAGAGCATCATCGGGGCAAGTTACTGTCCTGATGATGGTCACTGCAACCCGCTACGGCTGGTAACAGGGTTTTATAACAAGGCAATTGAAGGTGGCACCCGTGTGCTACTCAATTGTGAAGTACAAAATATTACCCAGACCGACAGTGGGCTGGCTGAAGTTGAAACGCTCACTCACACCGCAACTGCGCCGGTTGTTGTTCTCGCCGCAGGCTTTGGCTCACAGGAGTTGTGTTACCGGATCGGCTATGACTTGCCGCTCGCAAATGTCCGTTACGAATCGATGATTACCGAACCACTGCCCCCCCTGTTCCGGCAGATGTTCGGAGTCGCAAGCAGCGATCTTTTTTTCCGCCAAACCGGTAATGGCGGCGTACATTTTGGTGGAGGCATTCTCGAGGAGACTGGTCAGGAAGATACCCGTACTACCAGCAGCAACTTGCAACTCGCGGTCGCACATATCTCAAAACTGGTGTCGGATCTTGAAAAAGCCAAGCTGCTTCGCACTTGGGGCGGGCTGGACCCCAGCACTCCCGACGGCATGCCTATCATCGATTTTCTGAATGACAACGTGCTGCTGGCCTCGGGTTTCTGCGGGCACGGCCTGGCGACCGGGCCGATCGTCGGCCAGCATCTGGCGCAGTGGGTACAAAGCGGTACACGCCCCGAGGCGCTGGCACCTTTCAACCGCAACCGTTTTGACGGGTGGCTGCAGACCAAGTGGACCCCTTCGGGGTCTTTTGCCGCAGTGCTAGCAACCGAAGATACCCAGATCGCCGGTGCGGGTGACCTGGAGGCGGGGGTTCCTTTCATGACGCCCCCAAAATACGAAGAGCCGAACGAGCCCTGCGGACAGCCCAAACTCGCAGTCAATCCGCAGATGTGCACCGGCTGTCGCATGTGTGAGGTCGCCTGTTCCATCGCCCACGAGCAGGTAACAGCCCAGGCTCAGTTGCGCATCCAGGTGGTTTACCCCAGCGATGAATATTTCCTGCCGATCGTATGCATCCACTGTGAGGAAATGTACTGCCTGAAAGCCTGCCCACATGAAGCAATGGAAGTAAATGAGTCCGGCGCCGTCACTATCATTCGCGAGAACTGTACCAGTTGCATGGAGTGTATTTTTGCCTGCCCGACAGGCGGAGTTACGCACTCTCCGGCCAGATCAGCGGTGGTCAAGTGTGATCTGTGTGACGGAGACCCCGCCTGTGTTCGTTATTGTCCCACCCAGGCGATTACCTTTCGTCACATCGATTCACCAGCCGCTGACGAACTGGCAGCCCTGATGACAACCCACCTGGCGGCCCGAGCGCCGAGGTAGCAAACGATCATGTACCACGGCTATACCGGAAACATTCTGCGGGTCGATCTCAGCACGGGTGTTATTAGCAGGGAACTGCTGGATATGCAGATGGCCGAGGACTTTATCGGCGGCCGCGGGCTGGCCTCCCGCCTGCTGTGCCAGGAACTCGACCCGGCAGCAGATGCGCTTGGCCCGGAAAACCCCCTGATTTTCGGTACCGGCCCACTCACCGGTACCGGTGCACCGGCGACATCCCGTTATGTGGTCGTATGTAAAGCGCCGCTGACAGGAACTATTGCCTGCTCTAACTCGGGCGGCTTCTTCGGCCCGGAACTCAAGTTCGCTGGATACGATGCCCTGATCATCCAGGGTGAGTCTGCCGCACCGGTCTACCTCTGGATCGACAACAGGACGGTGCAGATTCGCCCGGCAGAATCACTCTGGGGCAAGTTTCCCACTGAAACAGAGGCGGCGCTGCGTAGCCTGACCCATCCAAGTGCCAAGGTCGCCTGTATCGGTCCGGGCGGTGAGAACTTGTCGCTACTGGCCGGCGTGGTGAATGATGGTTACCGTCTTGCCGCACGTAGCGGTGTCGGTGCGCTGATGGGCAAAAAGAAACTCAAGGCTATTGCTGTTCGTGGCACTGGCAATATCAGCCTGCATGACCCACAACAGTTCTGGAAAGCCACACTGGACATGTATCAGAAGATAACGGCGGACCCGGTTTCGTTTGGGAGTTTCCGTGCCTATGGCACTGCCAGCCTGGTGAGTCTGATCAACGAGATGGGAGCGTATCCCACTCGTAATTTTCAGTCTGACACCTTTGAAGGCGCTGCCAACACCAGTGGAGAAGCGCTCGTTGAAGGGATTCTGCAGCGCAACCGCGCCTGTTTTGCCTGTCCAATCGCGTGTACCCGCGTCTCTGAAGTCAAAGAGGGGCCCTACCAGGGTCGCGGCGAGGGGCCGGAATATGAGTCGATCTGGGCGCTGGGCGCCCTTTGTGGCGTTGCTGACCTGGCGGCTGTAAGCAAAGCCAACTTCATATGCACGGACTATGGTATTGACACTATCTCCACCGGTGCCACCATCGCCTGTGCAATGGAACTGTTCGAGAAAGGCGCTCTACCAGAACAGGAACTTGGCTTCCCGTTGAGATTCGGTGATGCAGGGGCTATGGTCCGTGCGGTTGAGATGACGGGAAAAAGAGAAGGATTCGGTGATGTTCTGGCTGATGGCAGTTACCGGCTGGCCGTACGCTACGGCCACCCCGAGTTTTTCATGGGCGTGAAAAAACTGGAGATGTCGGCCTATAGCCCGCGTGTCTTTCAGGGTATGGCACTGCAATATGCAACCTCGAACCGCGGTGCTTGCCACGTGCGGGGTAACACTGTCGCTGCCGAACTGTACGGCATCCCCCGCTATCTGCCACCGGAAGTACTGGAGCAGAAAGAAGAAATGGTACGACGCCCATTCCAGAATTCGACCGCATTCGTGGACTCGACCGGCATTTGTCTGTTTACCAAGTTCGCCATTACCCATCGCGAGATCTGCGCCTTGCTAGCACCTGCCACTGGGCTTGATTTCAATTTTGACCGCTCGATTGAACAAGGTGACCGGATCTGGAACCTGGAGCGAATGTTCAACCTGCGCGCCGGCTTTACCAGTGAGGACGATCGACTGCCACAACGCGTCAGTGAGCCCGCGGTTGACGGGCCTCGGGCCGGTAGCCGGGCCATCCTGCAGGAGCACCTGCAGACCTATTACCTGCTGCGAGGCTGGGATAAGTCAGGCCGCCCAACACGCGCCAAACTGGAAGAACTGGGCCTGGATGACTGGTGGGGCGTGTGCAGCGACACTTAAATGGCGCAATCCATCGAACATGATCGAAGTCACTGTCAGCCTTAATGCCGGCCTGCGCCGTTACCGGCCCGATCTTGACATTGGCCAGGCACTGCCACTGCACATTCCCAGCGGGACGAACCTGCACGAACTTCTAATTCAAATACTACAGATTCCCCCGGCTGAAGTCGCCTTCCCGATGGTCAACGGCATCAAGTGCGGCCTGGACCAACCGCTGGTGGCCGGTGATCGTGTTGCCCTCTGGCCGCCAGTCGCCGGGGGCTGACAATCTGTAAAAAATATCGCACGTCCTTCGATAAGCAAAAGGTAAGAATCTTGACAGGCGCAGCCCTGACAATTACCGTGCTATAGGTAAGGAAAAGAAGATCTTGTAAAAGGAGCGAGTGATTACTGGCCAGCCACACAAGTAAGTTGGCTCGCGCCGCACGCGTAACCTGAACACCAGAGGAGAAATACAATGAAACAGACCGCTCGTATCATTTCTTTTAGCGCATCAGTACTGATGCTGATGCTTGGTACAGCCCATGCCGGATCGTTCGATATCGATGCGGCACTGGCAGCCAATCTCAAAGCATGTAAAGCAGCGCCAACCGGCACGCCGTTGAAAATCGGCTATGCTGCCGATTTTTCTGATCTCGGAGGATTTGCCGACAAGCCCGCAAGTGAAGCCGGAATTTATTTTGTTGAGTTGGTCAACTGTGCCGGTGGAGTCAATGGATCACCGATCGAATTCACTGTCAAGAATATCGAAGGTGATCCGGAGGTAACTCAACGGGCCGGGCAGGAACTCGTTGATGCCGGTGTATCCGCTATCCTGGGCCCACCGTTCCCGGATTTTGGCGAGCCCTTGCTGCAGGTTACTGCTGGCAAGGTTGCCACACTGTTTGTCGCCTCAACCGAACCAACGCTGGCTGATGCCTCAGCCATGTCATTCCTGGTTGCCTTTGATGATACGGCCCAGGCTACCGCCGCGGCCAAGTTCGCCCTTGACCAGGGCTGGAAAACCGCTGTTACCTTCTCAGCTCCGGGACCTTATTTTGGCTACAACCCTGTCATCTTCACCAAAGTTTTTGAAGCGGGCGGCGGCAAAGTAACATCTGACTACGCCTTCGTGCCGATCGACGATATGGATTTCTCGGCTCAGGCAAATGCCATGGCGTCTGCGGGTTCCGCACCCGACGTTGTTTACTCGGCCATGCTGTCTTTCCAGAGCGCCGTGCTGCGTGGCCAACTCGATGGTGCCGGGGTAGAAACAAACTACCTTGTGACTGATGCCTTCGAAGCGACGGGCGGCTATTTCACCAAGGGTGTTGAAGGCTTCTACCACACCACTCACTCCTTCCCCGCCGAGGGCAGTCGCGTCAAGGCGCTCGCGGATGGCTACGCAGCAGCCCGAGGCGCACCATTGGAGAATGCTTCTTTCGGTGGTCTTGCTGTTGATGCCATTGCAGTGATCATCCAGGCGTACTTAACCACTGGCTCAATGGATCCGGCGGTCCTTGGGACTGCGATTGGCGGGCTGGATGGGGTCATCGGTGCCACCGGGACTTTATCCTACTCCGGCTCTAACGGATCACCGAGCAAACCGGTATACGTTCACCGGGTCGTAAACGGAGCACCTACGCTAGCGGCGACTTACGACTGATCCACAGCGGCTGCCAGGGTGCTCGATATCGAGTCACTGATCACCCGTTACGGCACCATCACAGCCGTTCGGGACGTCGGGCTAACCGTTCAGGCCGGTGAGGTCGTGTGCCTCATCGGCCCCAACGGCGCCGGCAAAACTACCCTGCTCGCAACGATTGCGGGTCTACTGAAGCCATCGGCCGGGCGGGTCACCCTGGATAATAAAGACGTCACCGGCTGGGCGCCCGATCGAATGCTGCGGGCCGGGCTGGCACTGGTACCCGAGCACCGCCGAATCTTTTCCGACTTCACGGTCCGCGAGAACCTGCTGGTCGGCGGCGTCACCCAACCGGCCAGTCGGCGACAGGAACTGCTGGATGAAATGGTTACACTGTTTCCGGTGCTTAAGGAGCGGCTCTCAGCTCAGGCCGGCTATCTTTCCGGTGGTGAAGCGCAACAACTCGCCATCGGCCGTGCGCTGATGAGTGACCCCGCCGTGCTGCTCATGGACGAGCCATCGCTGGGCCTGGCCCCGGTGCTGGTCGAGCAGGTATTCGACCTGATCACCCGCCTGCGCGTAAGCGGTCGCACCTTGTTCGTGGTAGAGCAGAACGCGCAACGGATGCTTGCGGTAGCCGACCGGGCCTACGTCATGCGCTCGGGCGAGATCGTCGCTGACGGGCCCGCCGCACAACTTTCAGCCCGGGAGGATCTGTTTGAAACCTACCTGGGTCAGTCTGGAGGCAGCACATGATTGAACTCATTCAGCAGATTATTGACGGCCTGGGCCGGGGCGGCATCTACGCTTTGCTGGCCCTGGGTATTGCCGTGATCTTCGGCGTCATGCACCTGATCAATTTTGCCCATGGGGAACTGATCACGGTAAGTGCCTATACCAGTTACTGGCTTTTTGCCAGCGGCTTCAACTGGTGGTTCATCGCACCAGCGATCATTGTTGTCGCGGTTCTCACTGCAGTGATTATTGAGTTCGTTGCCTTTCGCTGGGTTCGCGGCGCGCCTGATTTCACCATGCTGATGACTTCCTTTGGTGTGCACTTTCTGGTACAGGCACTGTTCGTGATGTACGTATCTGCTAACTTTCGGCAATTCCCACGGCCCGGCTGGATTTTTGATACCTGGCGCATCGGCGACCTCAGTCTGGAGGTATTCGACCTGGCGGTCATCGCTGCTACTCTGGTGACGCTGCTTGGCACCTACTGGCTGCTGCAACGCACCATGTTCGGCGTCAGCCTGCGCGCCGCTGCCGAGGATTTCGATACGGCCCGGTTGATGGGTATTCGCAGTAACCGGGTGATTCGCGGCGCTTTCATTCTCTCAGGGGTGCTGGCCGGAGTTGCCGCAATTTTCTGGCTGATGCGCAGCGGCCAGGCCGGACCCACTGCCGGCCTTAACCCGATGCTCAAAGGGGTACTGGCTGCCTTGATCGGCGGCTTGGGCAGTCTCAGTGGCGCCGTGCTGGGCGGTATTACTCTTGGCCTGGTCGAAGTGCTGCTGATCTCCCGCCTGCCCGGTGGGACCGCCGGACTGACCGACGGCATCGTGTTTCTTCTTATCGCCCTGTTGTTTGTATTCAGACCACAGGGTTTGATCACAGTACGCCGGGTCGAGCGCGTTTAATGCAGACTGACCCCCTCCGGCGCGCTATCGCGCCCACGCTGGGCTCAGCTTTTCTGTTTCTGTTACTGCTTGGTGGCAGCCTGCTGTACACCGCCAATGGTGATGCTTCAAGTAACAGCCTTGTCACTCAAATGCTGATTAACGCAGTGGTGGTGCTCGGACTCCAGATTTACATTGGTAATACCGGTGTATTGTCTTTCGGGCACATCGGCTTTGGTGCTATCGCCGGCTACACCTTTGCCATTTGTGCCATTTCCCCGGAACGAAAACTCCGACAGATACCCAATGCGCCATTTGGATTGGCCGAGATCGACCTGACGCCGCTGCAGTCTGGAATGGTTGCACTGACCTTGACCATCATCGTTGCCTTTGTGATCGGACTGGCGCTATCCCGCTCGGGAGCGCGGTCCGGTGCGGTAGCAGCGGTTGTCATCACCCTGGCACTGCTGTTCGTAGTCCACGAAGTTGCACGCAACTGGATCGATCTGACCCGGGGCGGAAAGACCGGCCTTTCATTCAGCCCGCTCGGCAATGCCACCCTGCAGGGCAAATTACCCATTTACCTGATCCTGATCGGAGCGATTGCACTGGCCCGTTTATTCAAGGAAACCCGGGCGGGCCGCCTGGCACAGGCCGCTCGAGAAGATGACCTGGCGGCACGGGTCATGGGAATCGATCCTGCAGTACAGCAGATGATCGCGTTGTTATTATCCGTGGCGGTGGTATCTGCCGGATCGGCGCTTCGCGTATTTGAACTTGGCAGTATTAATCCACGATTGTTCTTTTTTGACTATACCTTGCTGACCCTGACCATGCTCATCGTTGGAGGTCGCAACAGCGTGGCCGGAACCCTGGTCGGGGTATTAATCATTACCGCCGGTAGCGAATTGACCCGCAATCTGTCGGGTATGGATGTGCCGGGCATGAACTGGCTGTTACGCGATGGGCTGACCGACATCTTCCTGGGCGGTGCAATGCTGGGATTTATGATTCTGCGACCGGCCGGGTTGCTGGGTGACTGGGAAGTGGATCACTGGCTTTACCGGCGACTGCGCCGCGCGGAGTCGCCACCAGCACCTTCACCGGTCACTACCGCAAGATCGACATCAGTCTTGCAAGCGGCAAAGGTCACTGTGCATTTTGGAGGCTACCAGGCACTGGATAATGCCAGCCTGGAAGCAACAGCCGGTGAAGTGGTTGGCCTGATCGGCCCCAACGGAGCCGGCAAGACTACGCTGCTGAATGTAATCACCGGCCTGGTTAGATCAGACTCTGGCCGAATCGAACTTGATGGTACTGTGCTCACCGGGTTATCTCCGCATGGCATTGCACGTTCTGGCCTGGCTCGTACTTTTCAGAACTTCCGCCTGTTCTCCGCCCTCAGCGTACGGGAAAACATTGGGGTGGTACACCTGATGGCGACCCGTTTTCGCCAGAGCCGCTCCTTGCCGCCGGTCGATACGCTGGTGACCCAGGCAGGATTGTGGGAGCACCGTGATCGACGGGCTGCCGAGCTGGATTATGGCAGTGCGCGGCGGCTTGAGTTGGCGCGTGCTGCCGCTGCGGGACCGGATTTTTTACTGCTGGATGAGCCGACCAGCGGCATGAGCGACCATGAATCCATCAACATGATCGACCAGGTGCGCTCGATGGCAGAATTGATCGGAGCCGGGGTGGTGGTTATAGACCACGATCTGAATTTCATTACCGGAATCTGTGATCGCGTCTACGTGCTTGACCAGGGACGGGTGATTGCGGTGGGAACACCGGCAGAGATTTCAGTGAACCCAGCCGTGCAGGCGGCTTATCTGGGCACTACCGACTAGATGGCTTTTCTGCAAACCGATTACAACAGGAGCTAACAATGGACTTTTCGGGCAAGCGGATTCTGGTTACTGGATCTTCCAGGGGGATTGGCAGGGCCACAGCAAAAGTGTTCCTGGATGCTGGCGCACGGGTTGCCATTAACGGCCGTTCACGACAAGCCACTGACAGTGGTATCGAAATGCTCGGTCCGGGTACAGCGGTGGTTGCGGCGCCGGGTGACGTCAGCGAGGTTGCTGGCTGTGAGGCCGTGGTCAACCGGGCTATCTATCTTCTCGGTGGCCTTGATGTACTGGTGAATTCCGCCGGAGTCGCGTTTTTTGAAACTATAGAAAACAGCGACGAGACGATCTGGAATTCAACCATAAACACCAACCTGAAGGGTACGTACTTCTGTATCCGTGCCGCCCTGCCCGCCCTGCGGGCCGACTACGGCAACGTGGTCAATGTGGCCTCCGACGCCGGCCTGCAGGGCGAGACGGGGCTCACCGCTTACTGTGCTTCCAAAGGCGGTGTGGTCAACCTCACTCGAGCCCTGGCCATGGAGCTGGCACCGGCGGTGCGGGTAAATTGCGTGTGCCCAGGTTATGTCGATACCGATATGGTTCGCCGGGACGGCATCGACAAGACCGAGGATCCTGCAGCTGAAGAACGAAGACTGATGAATCTTGCGCCGCTCAAGCGATTTGCCCAACCCGAGGAGATCGGCCAGGCAATTGCCTACCTCGCCAGTGCGCAGGCCAGAAACGTAACGGGCGCAACACTACAGATCGACGGGGGCAGTACCGCCGGACAATAACAGGGCCAACATGGCCGGGCTAAAGATGGGCCAGCAGCCTGGGGTCGGTTGTTCGGCTACTAAAACGGCTTTGGTTAAAACCGGTATTTTACCGCCACTGCTTCTCCTCAGAAATCCACTTTCCACCAGGCAATGGCCCGTCCTTTGAGAAGGCATCGACCAGATTCGACAGCAACTTGGACACATTGTTGTTGAATCCATGACTGGGAAGCGCCTGACCAAAAGCGATTGAACCACTTGAGAAAACAGCGCCATTATTGGATGAAGTGAAATACACCATGTCTGCTCGAATCCGGTGATCGTAGGTACCAGTCATTCCCGGAAATGCATATAAGACTTCTTCACAGACCAGCATGTAATTATCCGTATGCCCGCCGGAGGAGGCGACGATCTTGGCATGCGGAGGCGTTCCCTTCTCCAAGTCGTAGCGATCCATCTCAATACCGCCGGCAGCTCGGTGGGCCAGGCCAAAATCACCAATGATCTCGCCCTCGATCCCCTCGGTAATCCAGGATATTGTGCGGTGCCAACTGTCCGGCATACGGCGAAACGGCCGGCAAGACTCAAAACCCTGGGAGATAAAGCCAACACCTAGGGCTTTTTGCGGTGGTCGACCCAGGTTCTTCCAAAGACCACCTTTCTGCCCGGTGGTCTGCATGTAGTGCTCGCCTGGTTTTGCGTTCCAGGCTCGCATACCAGAATCCAGTTTGCGAACTTCCATGCACCAGGGCTCGTCCTGACAGAAATCCACGTTCCAGTAATACCCATTGCCGCCCATGTAGATCAGCCGTCCTCCACCTGCGACAAAGTCCTCGGTCGCATCCAGCATGGTCTCGGAGTAGTACTCCGGGTGAGTGCCGGTTATTACACACTTATAGGGTGAGATCGCATCGACACCTTTCTGGTGCAGATCCTCATCGGTCAGCACCTCGTAGTCATAATTGCAGTGCTCGAGCCAGGCAAGAATGGAAAGATCTGCGGCAAATCCCCAGGTAATGCCATTCATCGCGTTGCGGTGTTTCGGGCGCATCCCAACAATCGGCCGGCGGTATGATGTGTAACAGATGCCCGCACCATCATGATGATGGTCGTAAGTAGACCGTCCAAACTCCGGGCTCTGATGGATTTCGATATCGATGTCAGTAAGGATCGGTGTCTGACCAACGATCGGTTGGGCCATCTCTGCCTCAAAACTCAGGTGATCGTTGGCATATGCCAGATAAGTGGCAGTGGGCATAAGCAATGCGATCGGCGCTTTCGGTGTTTTCGCCCGGACGAAAAACACCAGGTATTCCTCACTTAGCCCCGTCCCGTCACCGGCCCGCAGACGCACCGCATAAACCCCGCTTTTAAGATCCTCAGGGATCACTAAAGAACGGGTCACATCCCAACCACAATCGATGATCGCGTCATCGTGCAACTCGATACCCCCGTATTCCTCCGGGGCCAGGCGAAAACAGTCATTGTGGCCGTTCCAGTTCCAACCGGTCTGTGCCCGAACGGGTTTGTTGATACCGATGGCATTCAAGCCATAGGGTCCGGTGTCTATGACGGTGTCACCGATACCAGTGTCGGTATATCCTGCAGTCGTATCCCAGTACGCCAGAATGTCATTCTCCGGCGGCTTGCCACCGGAGCAAATCTGGTCGAACTCTTCTCGCGATAACACACGCGAGACGATCCCGGGCCGGTCGATCTTGCCAGAAAACAGCTCGTTGACAAACTTGCCCCGCTTTAAATGGTAGTCCCAGGTTCCGCCGAGAAGAAAAGAAATATCCGGGGCGTGCTCTGGTTTGAAACGGAAGGTCTCGCAGACGTGTGAGTCGTAGTCCATAGGGGTGACCTTGCCCCAAAGCGAGTTGTAGCGGTTCACCACACCGGCCTGGTAAAGCGTCGCCTTACCGGTGCTGGCATCATAGGAGGCACCAACGAAGTACCAGATGTGACGCTGCAGGGGGACTTCAGCCTCAACATGGTCAATCTCTTTGCCATCGGCAACGATAAAAAGCAGCTTGCCATTGGGATCAATAGCAATACCGTATCCTATGCAGTTGTAATCGTCGTAGCGGCCAAAGACAGCCTGTGCGCCAACTTTCGAGTGCAGCGAAGGCCAGATATATGCAAACATCGAAAAACTGCCATCGGGGCAAAGCTGGTTTTGCGGATCCGGCACCTCGAGGTAGGAGCCAACCTGGGTGTACTGCTTATTGACCTGCCAGGCTCCGTTAATTTCGCAGTCTACTTCTTCTTCTATAAAGCCTGGACCATCCGGATGCTGATCGCCATGGATGAGACGTACCAACTGAGCCTGCGCTGTGTCCGTGCCGTCAGCCGTCACGTGGAATGTCTGCTTATCCCCTGGTTTTACAGAAATATTGTTGCAATAACCGAAAAGCTTGATCTCTGCCATGTCTTATTCCTCGTTATTTGTCTGACACCGACCGTGCTGATTCAGCAACGATAACTGACTCAATATTTGCTCACTACGATTCCAGCAGATCCTGGATGCGCCGTGTAAACACCCCTACCCAAGCGTCTTCCCGGCTTGAATAAATCTTATCCTCCACCAGTCTGGGTGGGACACCTGAAATTCCCGACAGCGCGACAATCTGGTAGGCCTTAAATGGCTCAACACATTTGATTGCATACTTTTCGACCATTGGCTGTCGTCGAAAGTAAGTTAACAATCTCTCCAGCGCCTCGCTGTGCTGGCCCAACGGCTTGTTTCTGAATTCCTCGATCACCTCATCGCTGACCAGAGTCTTCAGAAAATCCCGCTGGTTCTTGTCATAACGGCGCAACGCAATTTTGTCTTTGTTCCGAACTTCTGTTGATTCTTCAGGCAGCATTTCGCCTCCTTTCTCGGCACGGGCCGATCGGTTTTCACTTTTCTTTTTGTTCCTCCACGCACGGAACTGGGTCTTGATCCCAAACACGCCGCCGCGCAGGAATACAACGACAACCAGCATCAATACCCCAATCAATACTATTCTCAACGGTCCCAGATCGATCAGCACGCGATCAATGAATACCACGATGAGCGTGCCCAACACGGCACCTTCAGCACGGCCCAGACCGCCGATCACCAGCATGGCCAACGCCATTGATACCGTATCAAATCCAAATAGGTTAGGGGATGCCCCGCGAAAGTGTGTGGCGTAAAAAGCGCCGATCACACCCAACGCCGCAGAGGAAATCAGAAATACCTGAATGCGTGCAACACGATAATTGACCCCGGTCGCCTCAGCAAAAGCCTCTCGTTTTTCCGGCGCCATACGCAGGATGCGACCCAACCGTTTTCCATTAATAAAACGGAACAGCAGCAGAGCGCACACCAATACAGTCGCTGCGGCGTAGTATCCCAGCCTGAGTTGTGCAAACTCATCCCACTCCTCCGGAATATAGGTGGCAGCCCCATAAAGTCCGCCGATCTCCGAGCCAAACGCCTTAGACTGGATGATGTAAACCCGGCATAGTTCAACGACTCCCAGGGTCAGCAATGCATAGTAGAACCCCTCCAGACGCACAGCAGGAATAGCGATAAGAATTCCAAAAACCAGGCCGATAAGGCCGCCGGCGAGCAACATCAGTGGAATCGGTAACCCGAAATGAATCGAAAGATAAGCAGCCCCATAGGCACCTGCCCCGACGATCGCAAAGGTCGCGAGTGAATAAATACCTGCTGTGCCAATCACCAGCGTCCAGCACAGATTGATTGCAGCATAAATTGAGAACACGGCTGCTGCTGACAACAGCACGCGGTTACCTTCCGGCATTACAAAGGGCGCCAGCATCAGAGCGACAAACCCCAGCATCCACCAGATCGGTCGTTTATCGACGATGGTGTTTTCGCGGCGCAGTGTCTTGGGGTTGTATTCGCCTCGAAAGCGCAGCACGGTACGTCGGGTCGGGTAGTAGCGCAGCCGGTTCCACAGCCTCTTCCCGTGCCCAGGCCACTTGTAGTAGTAACGCAGCCGCCCCACCAGATGGGTAGGCACCTTGTATTCGCGAGCTGCATCCCAACTGCTCTCGGGGGAGCGCCACTCGTTGGTGGGGATCTCCTCAATCGGGCCCGCCGGGTCCCAACTCGAATAGGGGTCTTTCCAGGTGGCCATGCAGCCTAGGCCTCCCGAGCCTTATCGAGAATCCCGGCAATGCCACGAGGACGGATCAGCAGTATCAGTATGATCAGGCCGAACTGGGTGATCAAAACATACTGCCCGCCCCAAAAGCGCGAGGTCAAGGCTTCATTGATGCCTAGAATTACAGCGGCAATCACTACGCCCGCAACCGAACCGAGCCCACCACACAGCGCAACACTGAGGCCCTTGATCATTGGTGTTATTCCTCCGAAAGCCTGTAGGTAATAAGTCTGGGAAAGCAACACTGACGCGAGGCCTGCAAGACCGCCGGTGATTGCCATGACAGAAAAACCCGTTTTGCGCACCCCAATACCGACAATCGAGGCAGCATGAGGGTTCTGCATCATGGCGCGAATTTCAAGGCCCCGCCGGCTCGACTTCATCCACAGCAGTACTGCGGTCAGCATGAGAATAGACGTGACCACCGCGCCCACCTTATCGTACGTCATGGTCGACCCAAAGACCTTGATCGAACCATATCCAAAAACCGGTGGGATGTTCTTTACCCGGGGGCCGAAGTACCACAACAGTGCTTGCGTTCCAAACAAGCTAATGGCAAGCGTCGCAATCATGCCGCGGATCGTAAAGTTCGGCTTGTCGTGCAACGGAATAAAAGCCAGTGCGCACACAATCACACCACCAAGTGCTCCCGCTAGTATCCCGGATACCAGAATAACGGCTCCGTTGTGAGAAATATGCTGCGCCACCAGCCAGGCACCGTAACCCGAGAACGAAAAAATAAAACCAAAAGACATATTGATCAATCCCAGACTTGACCAGGTAATTGAGACACCGATCGCCAGGGTCCCGTAAATACAGGCCAGAACCACAGCATTAATGATCACATAACTCCAGTCCATGCCTCATCTCTCCCGTTTGGTCTGATAGGCAAGCGATGCTGCAGCCTCACCCTTGAGCTTGCCCACGTGCATCCCAATAATCCGATCCACACGACCATCAAGTAAAGCGACGTTCTGCTCGGCGATTACCATCGCGGATTTACCGAGCTGGACGTCTAGTAAAGCCTCGAGGACACCTTTTCCTAATTTAGGGGCCAGGCCCAAAGTGGGCTCATCCACAAGGTAAAGAGCCGCCTCGACCATCAGGCCCCTGCCGATGGCCACCATGCGCCTTTCTCCACCGGACAACCGCCCGACCGGGATGTCCATTAGTTTTGCAAGTGCCGGGAATATCTCGAGAATCTCTTTTCTCCTGTGGGCACGTTTGTGCCAGGCCGATTTTGTGTAGGCACCGCTATCGAGGTGATCCTTCACGGTGAGCCCTTGAAAGATCTCATCGCCTTGTGGAATTAAAGACAGGCCCTGGTGAACAATCTGGTGCGTGTAGCGGCCCGGGCCCTGACTGCGGTTGCGGCCAATCTGCCTGTCATTCAGCCTTATCGAGCCACGCTGCCAATGGGTCAGTCCGGCAATCGCCAGAAAAAGCGTTGACTTGCCATGACCATTGAGACCCACCAGGCCGACCTTTTCGCCCGCGCCGACGACCAGATCCAGGTCGTGGATCACCCGCATCGGGCCATATCCGGCTGAGAGGCCTTCTATGTTCAGAACGGGAATATCACCGGTCATGACTTACAGATACTCACTCAATCAACATTTTCAAAGTAAGCGGCACGGACCTTTGGATCTTGAAGGACCATGGCCAAATCGCCCTCAGAGATCTTCTCACCGGCGTCCATGACCATCACCCGGTCAGCGATTGTGTCCAGCAGTTCGATTCGATGCTCCACGATCACAATGGCAAAGCTCAACTCTTTTGCAAGAATTCGAATCAAATCATCGAACTCATCAATTTCTGAATTGATCAATCCTGCTGCGGGTTCATCCATCAATAACAATGGTGGCCTACGCATGATTAAACAGGACAATAAGAGCTTGCGTCGACCCAGGGTATCCAACTGTGCCGCCGGCATATCTGGCTCTGCAGCGAAGCGCACCAGCCGCGTGGCCCACACGGCATGCCAGCGATTCAAGTATGGCTTATGCGCCTGCCGTGCCGCTTTGAACACCTCATCGACGGTCAACTCCTCTGGTACTACAGGAGTCTGATAAGTCCGCCCGATCCCGATTCGGGCCCTTTGGTAGAGCGGTAATGCACTGACATCCTGGCCTTTGAAAGTCACGCTGCCGGATTTTGCGGGAACCCGCCCACACAAAACCTCGAACAGACTGGTCTTGCCGGCCCCGTTGGGGCCGATCACTCCAAGCACCTCTCCACTTTGTACTTCCAGCGAGATATTTTTCAGGATTTCTCGACCCCCCAGGTCCAGAGAAATCCCGCTGCAAGAAAAAATAGGATCCGGTGGCGGGTGCTGCGAATCCACAGCACCCGCCGATACTTCTACCACTGGAATGGGCGTAGTTCGGATTCCTTGAGCACGTCAGGATAGACGATCTTGTGTTCAACATCCTGGACTTGAACATACAACTGGCCCATACCGTCTTCTATGTTCTTGGCAGTTACCGGATGGCCATCATCCGGATAATGAGCACCCTCCTGCCACTTGTTGTTCATATCGAGCAGCCCGCAAACACCACGATACTTCGTCGTTCTGACGTAATCACATACCTGCTCGAACTTATTCGGGTCGCCCACATGCTCCCACGCCTGCTTTAGGAAATAAACAGTGTCGTAGGCGTTACCGGTGTAGCAAAGTCCCATCGTACCCGGCCAGCGCTTTTTGTATTTTTCACGAAACGCCGTGCCCATCTCGTCTGCATAAACGCCGAGTACCGTACTCCAGATAAAGCCTTCGGCTGCCGGTCCTGCCAAATCCAGGAATTCAGGCTGTGACGGACCGTATTGCATATAGATCAGAGTGTTTTCAAGGGGATCTGCGCGCCACTGTTTACAGAAAGCGGCATATTCAGCCGCAACCCAGTGATCAAGCATAACCGCGCCGGCACCTATACGTTTGATTTCCTGTATTACGGGTTCCCAGTTCTGAACCGGAAATTGGATATCCGTGATACCGGCCAGCTCAAAGTCGCTGGCGGGAATCGCTTCTTGAAGCGTTCTTGAAATAGTCTGGCAATACGCGATCTGTTCCTGAACGATGTGAATGCCATTGTTGTTGGGCGTCCACAGGCCACGATCTTTCATATCTTTAAGAAATATCGGGAAGGTATACCCGTAATGCACCTCCGATGGATCAGTCTGGAAACAGTGGCTGTATTTGTCCGGGTGAGCCGCGACGTGATCGGTGTAATTCCGCTGGGTTACACCCCACAACAATGGGGCCTTGTACTTGGCTGTTGCATCAATCGTTGGGATAGGGGCCAGCGTGAACGGCGTGGTCATAGCATGGACTTTTTCATCCACCAGTTTGAGCATGGCGGTCTGACAACCTTCCGGTGAAAAAATATCTATATCGACCACCTTAAACTTGAGCTCACGACCCATAATGCCGCCGGCAGCATTGATCTCCTCCTGCGCCAGGATGGCACCCTGCAGATGATCCAGGTGGTCGGCAACACCACCCGCTGTACTCTGGGCAATGGGAAGTCCAAGAATGATTGGCTCTGCTGCAAATCCGCTACGGGCAATCCACGGCATGGGCAGTGTTGAGGCTGCTGCACCGGCAGCAACCCCTTTCAGGACCTTTCTACGCTTTTTACTGAATGACATGATCATCCTCCTCTGGTCTGATTAACATTGAGTCACAGGGCAAGCAACCAGCAACTAATTACCTGGTGACTAACTCTAGCCCCGTACTGCCATCCCACCATCTACATCTACATCTACATCTACATCTACATCCAACAGAATGATTATCAAATTATCCATCAACCATACCCGAGATATAGTTAAAAAACAAACGGTTAATTGTTCGCTCCCGAACAAAACCCTATTACACTGACTGGATAACCATGATTGGATCAGCATAGACTCTAAGATGTGGTTAAGTGGGCAAACCAACAACCCTACATCTACCAACGGGGCGGTTAGGCAGCCAGTTGCGCACAAACCGGGCTCAACCTCACAATGCAACCTAGGATGATACTGCAGCCCATCGTTACCGATCAGTACGGTCAATTCATGGTAGTCAACCGGCCCGACAGCAGGAGGGCCATATCACAACGATACGGAGAATAGTTCAATGGCAAGACTGACTCCCTGGCAAATGGTGGTCGAAGCTCTCAAGGCAGAGGGCATCGACCGAGTTTTTGGCCTTCCCGGAAACCCGCTCCACTTCGTCGCTGACCTCAAGCAGCACAGCGACATCAAGCCGGTTCTTGTTCGCCACGAACATTCCGGTGCAACACTTGCCTATGCTACCGCTCGAACGACGGGACGTCCCGCTGTGTGTTTCACAAATCCAGGGCCGGGAATAACCAACCTTGCTACTGCATTGCTGGAGGCAACCTGTGGGTCACTGCCCGTCATTGCGTTGAGCAACGGTGTGCCCCTGAGCACTGATGGTATGGGTGCTTTTCAGGAATTAGATTCCGTTGCACTCATGCGGCCGGTAACCAAGTGGGCAACCCGTGTGGTCGATCCTCAAACCACTCCCTGGGTTATGCAACGCGCTTTTTCTCTGGCGAAAAACGGTCGACCCGGAGCTGTTTTTATAGACTTACCATCCGATATCGCACTGCAGAATTGCGCAATGCCGGCTTACCGGCCATCCGGAGCGCGACACCGCAGTCGGCCTGATCCCGAGGCCCTGACTGCTGCGGCGCAAATCATCGCCTCCGTGAAGCAACCGGTCATCGTCTGTGGTTCTGGCGCTGTCAGCGCGACTGCCGGAGCATTGATTATCAGTCTTGCGCAATCACTGGGTGGGGCCCTTTTTTCGACCCCGGGCGGGCGTGGCACCTATCCGGAAGATCACCCACTTTGCCTGGGCCAGATCGGTCTTTATTTCACCCAAGCTGGTAAGCAATACTTCGATGACGCCGACCTTGTTATTTCTGTCGGTTCGCGACTAGAAGACTTCTCAACCGGCGGCTGGACGCTGTGGCCCAAAAAAGCCAAGTTGATCCAGATCGATATTGACCCAGGTATGATTGGCCTAAATATACGGCCTGATGCTGCATTGGTGGGCGACGCTGCACTTGCTGTTGCGGACCTGCTGCAAACACTACCGTCAACCCACTCTAAGGGAGTCCACGAACGCCGGAAAAAAATCAACCGTCTGCACACCAATTTCGTTTCAAAGATCCAACGAACCGCCAACAAACAGAAAAAACCGATCTCACCAAAGCAGGTGGTCAATGCCGTCAACAGGATATTCGGTAAAGACACCATCATGGTGCATGAAAACGGCGGTGCTGATCTGTGGTCGTACTACTGGCCTTACTACCAGGTGCTCAATGCAGGCGACTGTATTCCCATGGCTGAACAAACCGCAATGGGTATGGGCGTGATTGGCGCTATCGGCGCAAAAATAGCCCGGCCGGACAAAAAGGTTGTATGTGTTACCGGCGACGGCGCCCTGCAGATGGCGATGATGGAACTGGCAACTGCTGTTGAGCAACGCTGCGGTATCACCTGGGTGGTATTAAATAATCAGGCACTCGGGTGGCCACAGTATATCCAGCGGCTCGAAAAACAACCTGATATTGCCACCGAGTTCTCCCATTCACCGGATTTTACCAAGTTGGCAACGGCGCAAGGCTGCAAGGGCATTAAAGTCACAGATCCCGCTAAGGTAGATGCGGCACTTAAGTCAGCCATGAAAGCAAACCAGGCCGGAACCCCGGTTCTAATTGATATCCACATTGCCAAACATGACTATCCACCACACTTCACGACCTTCCATCGAGAAGTGTGGGGACTGGGCAAAAAATAAAGCAGTGACGATTACTCTACTGGGCGACCCCCAGTCATGCACTCACAAAACCGGCGATCCACAAGACCTGCCTGGCGGGGCTGCACGAGGAGGGCTGATCGAGCTTCAGGCTCTCCTTAGGCTACTGCGATAACACCCACTGGAGTCCAATTGGATAAAAATCCCCCCGTTTGGAAAAGCCCGAAGATCTGGTCCCTGGCCATCGGCCAGGTTTTGGTATGGGCCGGACTGTTCTACCTTTTTCCGGCCCTACTCACTCGCTGGGAAACTCATTTCGGCTGGAGTCGCGACCTGCTCACATTTGGCTTTTCCGGGGCATTGATAACCGCCGCTATTGCCGGGCTTGCAGCCGGTAGAATTATTGATCGAGGCCATGGCCGACCCCTTATGGCCGGCAGTGCACTGGCAGGTGGAATCCTTCTCGCGGAGTTACCCCTGGTATCTACGATCTGGCAGTTCTACATGATCTGGCTGGCGCTGGGTGTGGCTATGGCCGGGTGCCTGTATGAACCCTGTTTTGCCTACCTGACCCGCCTATATCAGGCCCAGGCAAAACGACCCATCGTCATGGTTACGCTGGTAGCCGGTTTCGCCGGGACGATCTGTTTCCCCGTGTCCAGTGCAGTCACCAACGCCCTCAACTGGCAGGCCAGCGTATGGTTGTTTGCTGCCCTTAATTGCTTTGTCGCGGCACCCTTGCTCTGGTTTGGCGCTGGGGATGAGCGCGTCGCAACACCCGGGCAAATCAACCCAGCTCCAAGCCCTACCTTTGCCATGACCATCCGGCCACTACTCCGCCAGCCCACATTCTGGGCCCTTATGATTGCCTTTGGATCGCTATCGATAAACCACGGAATGGTTATCAGTCATATCCTGCCACTACTCCAAAGTCGTGGTGTGTTGCCGGCTTATGCTGTCATCGCCGCATCCCTGATTGGGGTCGCCCAGGTATTGGGCCGGCTAGCCGTGCTACCGTTGGAACAACACATATCTATGATCGTGGTTTGCGGCCTCTCCCTGGCTGGCCTGTCTTTGGCCAGCGTGAGCCTCGCCGTTTCTGGTAATTCGATCATTTTTCTAGGCACCTTTGTACTTCTGCAGGGCAGCGCTATCGGCATTGCCAGCATCGCCAAGCCGGTGGTAACGGCACAAATGCTGGGCCGAGCAAATTTCGGAACCACCTCAGCAATGGTCTCGATTTTGTATGTGTGGGGTTTTGCCCTTGCCCCGGGCCTCGGTGGACTCATATGGTCTTCTTTAGGCTATGGTGTATTGTTCAAGATCACTTTCACGCTGGGACTGATTGGAGTAATAAGTTTGTTTGCGGCAGCCAAAAATCAGCCTAGAACCAGTACGAGCTGATCGATCAACTCTAGCGATGATTCCTTTGAATATGTTTGCAAAACGAATGATGGATCTTAGATCCCGACTGGCCGAGGTGGGTATCTTGATCGTACGGGAAAAAAGAAACATGATCGTTTTGGAGGGCAAACAACGCGAGGATCGCCAGATGCCAGGAGACAACCACCAATGAATCAACCGATGAATGAACCGATGAACTATCACATGTCCACCGCGGAATTTCGCCGGCACGGTTACGCGCTGATCGATTGGATTGCAGATTATCTAGATACCGTTGAGCAGAAACCTGTGCGCTCGGAAGTGAGCCCCGGAGCCATCCGCGCCCTCATTCCCGAGCATGCACCGGAGGAACCAGAGGCGTTTGCAGACATCATGGCTGACCTCGACCGTGTGGTGATGCCCGGAATTACCCACTGGCAGTCACCCAATTGGTTCGCGTATTTTCCGACTAATTCTTCACCTCCTTCGGTGCTGGGCGAGCTGGCTGCAGCCGGTCTCGGAGTGCAAGGCATGCTCTGGTCGACCAGTCCGGCTGCGACTGAAATCGAATCGGCCGTGCTGGACTGGCTGGTCGACCTGCTCGGATTACCCGAAACCTGGAAAATGACCGGCCCCGGCGGTGGCGTCATTCAGATGTCGGCTTCGGATTCCACGCATACTGCACTAGTCGTTGCCCGGCACACTCGTGATGTGCCGATCGATCAGCAGGTGGTCTACGCCTCCAGCCAGGCACACTCTTCTATCGAGAAGGGTGCCCGCATTGCGGGGATCAAGGAATTGCGCCTGATCGACGTCGACCCGGCGTTCGCTATGGAGCCGGTTGCACTCGAAGCTCAGATTCGGCGGGATCTTAAGAACGGCCTGACCCCGACTATTGTCGTGTCGGCCATCGGGACTACCGGAACGGTGGCCGTAGATCCGATCGAGGCGATTAGCGAGATTGCGAGGCGGTATGGTCTCTGGCATCACGTTGATGCCGCTTATGCCGGGACCGCGATGATCTGCCCGGAGTTCCGGTTTCTCCAAAAAGGGGTGGAGCAAGTGGACAGTTACACCTTCAATGCGCACAAGTGGATGTTCACTAACTTCGACTGCAACTTGTTCTGGGTCGCAGAGCGCAGAGCGCTGATCGAGACCATGAGTATTCTGCCGCCGTACTTGAGAGACAGCGCCAGTGAGTCGGGTGCTGTGGTGGACTATCGTGACTGGCACGTGCCGCTCGGACGCCGGTTTCGGGCACTTAAATTATGGTGGGTACTGCGCTCCTATGGGGCTGCTGGAATTCGCTATCATGTCCGCGAGCATGTGCGCATGGCACGGGAACTAGAGAACCGTATCGTGGTCGATGAGCGGTTTGAGTTGGTCGCGCCCACCCTGCTTGCCCTGGTGTCGTTTCGCCACGTCAGTGGGGATGAGGCAACCAAAGCCCTGGCGGAGGCCATCAACGCGACGGGCAAGGCCATGGTGACTCCATCGACAATCAACGACAGCTCTTTCATCCGTGTTTCGATCGCCCAGACCCGCACCGAGCAGCGCCATGTGGATTCACTATGGCAAATTATCAACCAGCATGCTCCGCACCCCTGAAGGTGCCGATATGGTCCGCGCACGAGCTTTGAGTGAAGACCTGTGGCCGGTTGTTCAGCTACTAATAACGACTTTGGTTAAAGCGGGTATTTTACCGCCACTGCTTCTCCTCAGAAATCCACTTTCCACCAGGCAATGACCCGTCCTTTGAGAAGGCATCGACCAGATTCGCCAGCAACTTGGACACATTGTTGTTGAATCCATGACTGGGAAGCGCCTGACCAAAAGCGATCGAACCACTTGAGAAAACAGCGCCGTCATTCAACGAAGTGAAATACACCATGTCTGCTCGAATCCGGTGATCGTAGGTACCAGTCATTCCCGGAAATGCATATAAGACTTCTTCACAGACCAGCATGTAATTATCCGTATGCCCGCCGGAGGAGGCGACGATCATCTTGTGACACTTTAATAGACGGGTTTAAAACCTGTTATTACTAAGGGGCAACTAAGTGAATTTCAGTCAATAACGCCGGCTACGTCGGACAACAATAGGATAAAACCGGTTGCTAGCTTGCGGTCGACCTAGATAGGTCTTGTATAGCCTTTTGGCAAAACTCTATGTCGCCCTTTTTCATTGCATAGCAAAGAACAAACCGCTAGCCTGGCAGCCCGTCGCAACGTGGTCGGACCAACATTGGTGTGTAAATCCACAAAAACAATACAAAAGCCACGCTCCACAGTAACAGGCTTGATGCCAGCTCAAAGTACATGTGTTGAGGCCAGGCTAAGGGCAGCAAAACGCGTGCTAACACACTGGCCACCATACAGCTAAGGGCCACCCCGAGCAGAGGTCTGGAGGCGCGAACATTTCGACCGGTGTGGCCGAGGGACACCCGGGCCATCATGGCAAAGGTCACCAGGCCTAACCCGCCAAACGCCATTGCATGCACAGCCAGGTAGTAGAGCCGGGGCCATAGATAGACCGCTGCAAACAGCGCAAAACCAAGGGTGATAAATATCAGACTGGCATACAAAACCCAAAGCAGCGGCATCGACCAGAAAGAGCGTATGTGCCACAACCAAAGCCGAACGGTTAACACTGAGGCCATGACTGCAGCAGCTATGGCCACGTAAAGCCACTCCAGATCAAGCAAAAACAGAACCAGGAACACCAGAAAAACGACCATACTTATGCGATCAATCCAGGCGGGGCATGGCGGAGGCGATGCTGTTCCCAGGGCGGCCTGAGCAAATACCGGAAACACCCGTCGCAGCATCATGAGGACCAGGCCAACAATGGCAAATAATCCAAGGTAGATTGCCAATCGGGGTGATGTTTCCGACCAGCCGAGGATGGAGACACAAAAAATTCCCTGCCCGACAGTTAACAACGCCAGCTTGGCTAATACCGCCAGTTGTCGCCATTGCTTGGCCGCTACAATGGGCCGGCCAACGGCAACAAACAGCCCTGCCCAGAACAGCAGGTCGAGCAGACCCGCCACATCGGCAAACCGGCCGCCCCATAACCAGCCGAAGCGGGCCAGCGCCCACACCAGAAAGAGTCCAAGTAGTGGCACGCCTGTCAGAGTGTTACGGTTGGTCCATCTCGCTACAGCAGTCAACACAAAACCTGCAATTACTGCTCCGGCATATCCATAGATCAGTTCATGGGCGTGCCACTGGGAAGGTGTTAATGCTCCCAACGCAAGATCCAGATGAAAAAAGTAGACGCTGCCCCATATCACCATAAAAGCAAAGGCAAACCAGGAAGCACCGAGAAAGAAGAGCCTGAATCCTGTCTGCAAGACGACTCTATCCTTGAAGTCGCCAACGGGTGCCATCATGCAGTCTTTCCTGGTCTGTGATCAGATCCCAATCGTTTTACTGGCAATGAGATCGCTTGCCAAAGTCATCCTAACAATACACCAGAATCGATCGACGACTCCCTGAGCCAGATCAAGGTTTGTCGCACGGCGCTAGTGAATGACCGCACTCGATTATTTTTCGACAAGCCAAACGATGTTGTCTGGCCTGTAATCTAACTGACATAGGCCAGGCCCAACTTCAGTCCCGACGCACATTGTAATATCGATGAGAGATTCACCGTATAGGCTTCGCGCTGCTGATGATCATCGATCAGCAGTTTGGGCTACTCGAGCCCGGTCTGAAATGGTAGGCTCGACATAGGCCCTGAACCCTTCCGGAAGCATTCTTTAATGTTCTTGCATCGAATATCCAAACTCAAGGAACGGCTGGTTGACTCTGGCATTGATATTGCGCTGATCACCGACGACGACAGCGTTTATTACTACAGCGGGTATTACGACTATCTGCATATGGATTTCGGCCGCCCGACCCTGCTGGTGGTTATTGCTAACGGCGAGAGTGTACTGATCACCCCGACCATGGAAAAAGACCTGGCTGAATCCTCGGCAGTGGTCGATCGCATAGAGTTGTGGAACGACGGCCTGGGCAACGAATGGTGCGAAGCCCTGCCGGGCCTACTCGGCACTACCGCCCGGGTCGGCATTGAACCGAACCTGATGCCCCCTGTGGTCAGGGCTTATGTTGATTCGGTAGTTGATTCAACGCGCTATTACGATGTCACACCCATCGTCAGTGAGATGCGCATGATCAAGTCGGACGAGGAGTTACAGATTGCCCGCCATGCCGGGCAAGTCGGTATCGCGATGATGGAGGCTGGCCGTGGCGCAATTGGCGAGGGTGTGCCGGAATACGAAGTAGCACTTGCCTCAACTCAGGCCGGCACCCGTAAGGCGGCGGAACTCCTGAAAGCACACTACCAGGACAGCCGCATGTCGCCGAGCATTCATTTTATGCAGATTTTGGCCTCGGGCGACGAAATCACCATGACCCATCATCGGGCCAGCACCAAACCTCTTAAATACGGCGAGCCGGTCTTTTTGTGCTTTTGCGGGATGACCAATTTTCACCGCTTTAAGCTGGGATTCGATCGCACCTTCTGGCTGGGGGAGATTGCCGATCGATCACAGGAGGTTGCCTACCAGACTGCGGTAGATAGTCAGGCCGCAGCACTTGCGGTTCTTGGTCCCGGAGTCTGCGCAGAAGATGTGCACAGCGCTTATGCACAGGTGATCCAGTCTGCGGGATACGAGTATCCTTTTCGCTGCGGTCGGGCCACGGGTTTCAGTTTTCTTGAGCGCCCGCAACTGGTCTTTGGTGACAAGACGGTACTGCAACCGGGTATGGTATTTGCGGTAGATGGCTCGGTAACCGTACCAGGCAAATTCCGCGCCCAGGTCGGCGATAGTTTCATCATTACCGAGGATGGGTATGAGCAGATCACCTCACACCCAAAAGCGCTGGCAGAGGTGGTGATCTGAAAAGGAAATCATTATGTTCAAACTAGGTGACAACGTAGTATCCAGCAAATGGCAACCTGAACTCGATGCAGGCAAGCACTGGCGGGCAAAACTGGGCTTCATCCTGATGTCCACAGACCTGGCTGCAGAATCGGATTTTTTTGCCATGGCGCCCCAAGGAGTAGCTGTGCACATTACACGGCTTAAGACGGACGACTACACGACCAACGAGACCCTGGCCCGACACATCGAGGCCATGGCCGATGCGGCGGCACGTATCCAGCCGGATACCAGGCCTGATGTCATCAGTTACAGTTGCACCAGTGGCTCTATTGTCATCGGTGAAGCGCGGGTGATGGCCGAGATTAAAAAAGGCGCTCCGTATACGCAACCCATGACACTGGTCACGGGCGTAATCGATGCACTGCGTGAACTCAATGCTAAAAAGATCGTGGTCGGCACACCGTATCTGGATGAAATCAATACCGCCGAGGCGGAGTTCCTGGTGAAAAAAGGTTTTGAGGTGCTGGACATACAGGGCCTGAACCTTGCGACCGGCACTGAAATGGGCTGTGTGACACCGGCTTACTGGAAACAGTTTGCTCTTGAGATCGACTGTGCTGATGCCGATGCGATCTTCCTCAGTTGCGGAGGTATCCGCTCAGCCGAGGTCGCACAGGAAATTGAAGCCGTGGTGGGCAAGCCCGTGATCACAAGCAACCAGGCACAGATGTGGAGTTGCCTGCGCCGTGCCGGCATCACCGACACGATTGAGGGATTCGGCCAGATCTTTTCAATGCCTGGTGCCACACTCTTACCAAGCCCCTAGCACCTTGCACTACGTCTTGCTGCGGCTATAGAGGAGTTGACTCAAGTCCTAATAAATCCGGTGATGTCTTCCGACTGCACCACGTGACAATAGATCATATTGATCACCGCCAGTTCGTGGTTATGAAGATCCATTGTCGAAGCAGCACAACAATCTTCAACGACCAGTACGTTGAAACTTTCGTCGGCAAGACTGCGTACAGTGCTGCTGATACATTGATCGGTGAAGATTCCAGCTACCAATACATTCTTTATCCCGATGTTGCGCAGAATCAGGCGGAGATTTGAACCTGTCAGAGCACTGTCGGTTGTCTTGGTAATGACAATCTCATCATCCTGCGGCATCAGTTCGGGCACAAGCTGACTATCCTGACGATCTTGGGGCAACAAAAGATAATTGAAACCTGGCTTTTTCTGGCTAAGCGACCGGTCCCGTCCGTCTTCTGTAAGACATGCGATCCGGGCATAAATAATCTCAAATCCTGCTTTGCGGGATTTATCGATCAATGTCGCTGTACCAGGAATCACCTGGCCGTTCATCCGCTCCAGGAACGGCGCCCACCTTACGGCCTCAGTTGGATTATCCGGAACTTCCAGATAAGTATTCTGGATATCAATGACCAGCAAGGCCGTCTCTGAAGGTTTCAGTTCGGGATCATCGGGAACTTCAGCGGTCTCGTAGTAGAAAGATCGGAAAGCTTTTTTCCAGTCACTCATTAAAACGTCCGCGTACTGACTCCAACACTTGTCTTATGGCGATTTGGGCTTTCGTCAACTCCTCCACGTCACCAGACATAAATATCCTTCCTGATACACCCATCATCTGAACATCGTTCAGAACTGCTCCAGGTGCGGCTCGTTCTGCCTCGTTTGCCGCAACACAGGCAAAAAGAGCTGGAGACATCTCGCATAGCAGTAGAGACTGACCTGGCACCAGCATCGATGCCGTTCTTGATCGATTGAGAATAATTGCATGCTGATCGGCTAATTTCTCGATGATATCCTCAAATAGTACCCGTGGCGCTAATTGATCCTCGGCGCGAGCCCCAATCCCCCGAAGAATTGCATCTCCTGCAGCATCGATCTCTTCCCTATCCGATGAATGAAGTTCAAGCAAGCCAAATTGTCTTTCAGTAAACAGAATTCCTGGTTCCATATCCGGCGCCGCTTTCAACGCTAGATCAGAAATACGATGAATGGCTAATGCCGGTGATACCTCGATAATCAGGCTATGTTGCCCCTCAAACGGCGGGTAACCACGAGCCCGAGTCGGTGTACTGAGATATGCAGCAAACTGCGGCTGCAGATCATAAACCGGCAAATAGACTCTCAGTTCGGTCATTGCTCTTTACCTCTGGGACCCTAGCGCGCGTTACTTCTCTGCAGTGAGTGCAAAGTGGCCGGCAAGATCCACGTGGGGTCGGGGAATTACGTGGACAGCAACAACTTCGCCTACCTGGTTTGCAGCTTCTGAACCTGCTTCGGTAGCAGCTTTTACTGCCCCTACATCCCCTTTGATCACCACGGAAACAAGCCCGCCGCCAACTTCATTTTTTGATACCAACTCGACATTTGCCGCTTTCACCATCGCATCGGCAGATGCAAGTGCTGGAACATAACCTCGCGTTTCGATCATCCCTATTGCCTGATTAGACATAATTTAACCTCCTGATTTTCTGAGCCTCTCGGCCAGTTGATGAATCGGGCCTGCTTAGCCCTTTTCGTCTATAGAACCAATAATCAATGCGTCTACCGGCGCCTTGATCTTCGTAAAGTACCCGGCTGCTACCGAACCCTGGGTGATCAATACCGCCTCACCGTCGTTGCAGCCTAAGGGATCCAGAGCGATTATCGACCCCCCGCCATCAAGGGTCACCTCAAGCAGAGCGCCATTTGGCAGCGTGTCTACACGTCTTGATGACCAAATACGGCCTGTCACACGTCCACGAATCATTTCGTTAACCTCTCTATTTTCTTGCCCGAACGCCGAATTACATCACTCGCCAGCGGTGTCAGCCGGACTCCTTTTGCGACTCGTACTGTTTTAATATGCTCGGGAATATTCATGGCCTGTTTCTCAGTAACTAACCCTTGCTCAAAACTCACTGCTGCAGAAGTATTGGCCGGTGATAAGAAATCATCGTTTGCTCCAACAGCAACCCCTTTTGCCGGCCTGAGGCGAAACACATGTCGACCCGTCTCAATCGCTTCCCGCATTGACCTATCTTGACTGATAGATACGATGCGCCGAACGAATCGCTCCAGATCCTGATTACTGTTGATCGAGACTGTTTCCTCAGTAACCTTGCTTGCCTGTGAATTTGCAGCCAAATCATTGCGATTTATCTTTTGTAGCTCTTCATACAATAGGCTCCGAATAGTCTGCCTCAGTTCATCACTCATTGCGTCAGACTGCCCTCGCATTATGAAGAGCGTTTTCGGCAGCATCCCGCGCGTTGCGAATCTCGGCCTCATTTCCCGCGAGATAAAGCCGTCCATTTGCACCTATCATTCGGTAATCAATGACTTTGATGTTGGCCTGTTTTTCTGCCTCATTGCAGGCCAAAATCGCATACGAGGCTGGCTGGCACTCAAGCAGGTAGAGGGATTCTCCTCCCAGGATCATCGATCCCAGTTTATTTCTGTTAATCAAGAAAGCGTGCTGATGATCCACTCCAGTTACGACCTTTGACCCCAGAATCTGTGGCCGACTCGCGTCCTCCATTTGAGCACCCATCACGTCTAATACGGCTTGTGCCCCAGCCTTCACCTCAGCTGTGGAGCGCGAGTGAAACTCAAGGTACCCATATTGTCGCTCCACCACCAGAAGGCCCACTTTGACATTGGCGCCTTTAAGAGCTACGTCTGTCAATGTCTCAATTTCCAATCCCGGCGCTATTTCAATAATCTGGGCCGCCATGTTGCGGCGTGGCAAAGAACCGCGCATCCACGATGCGACATACGCGAGTGTCTGCGGCTGCAACTGATCCAAAAAGATGAACGAGCGAAGTTCTGGCATATTTAACTCAGTTGCGCAAAATTGCACGCAGTTCTTCGGCAATCAGTTTGCGCAGATCTTCACGACTTGCTCCAACCAGAGCGCCTGGGCCATCTGTATTTATGGCCTGCTTAGGAGCATACCTGCTTAGGCCTGGAACTCCATCAGCTGGGGCTACAGGAAGTGGCCCAGAAAAATTACCAGGGATATCCTGATAATTTCCAAACACCTCTTCATCGCTTGAGTTATAAGCCAGGCGTGTCCAGTGAATAAGATGCTGCGGGCCCACGTTTTCTCCGATCGAGCTACGACCAAAATACCCGGTACCCACGGTAAAGGTTGGCGCCAATGCTGTTGCAAAACCTGATGCACCCTGGGAACATGGCACATTCACAACCACCCGATAAGCCTCTACGGCACTCGCAAAACTCATAGCGGCCGATTCATCTGTTGTATGAATTGCGGCAGAATGGCCTGCGCCTGCAAGACGCAACACTGCTCGCGCCTGAGCGAGCGCCTGTGCGCGGCTACGGACCACATGGTACGCAAGGACTGGGCAAAGCTTTTCACGAGAAAGAGGCTCTTCAATGCCTATCTGCGTAATAGGTGCTACCAGAACCTTAGTATTTTCCGGTACTCGAATACCACACTCAGTCGCTATCCAAACAGCCGCACGACCGACAGTTTCCACATTGAATCCACGATCATGAAAAAGGTAACGGCGCAGACGCTCCACATCATCTGCATTACAAATATAGGCGCCGGCTTGCCGCAATGATTGACAAAGACGTTTGTCGATCGATTTAAACGCTATAAGAACACTTTCGTTAGTACAAAGTGCCGAGTTATCAAACGACTTTGATTCAATAATTCGTCTGGCGGCTTTATCCAGATCTGCGGTATCGTCGACGAATACCGGCGCATTCCCAGGCCCAACTCCGAGCGCAGGGTTCGAAGAGGAATATGCTGAGCGAACCATAGCCGCGCCACCGGTGGCTAATGTCAATGCGGTTTTCTTGGAGCGCATAAATTCCTCGACAAGCGGGATCGTCGGCTGTTCAATAATCTGAATCACCCCAGTGGGCGCCCCGGCGTCTTCGGCTGCTTGTCCCAGCATCCGGGCAGCGTCCACACTACACTCGCGCGCTGCGGGGTGAGGGCTAATCACGATGGCGTTGCGCGTCATGAGTGCGATCAGTACCTTGTAGTTGATCGTTGCAATCGGGTTGGTCGAAGGCGTCAGCGCCATAATCACACCCGCTGGACGGGGGATTTCAACCATCTTTTGCGCTTCACTCACTCGAGGATTTATAAAATCCTGGTCACGGTAAAAGTCAACGAGAGGGTAAGCGGTAAGTTCATTCTTTATCTTTTTATGGGCGGCAACGCCAAAGCCGGTTTCTTCCACCGCCCAATCGGCGTATCGGCCTGCATTCTCATGAGCTGCTCGGGCGACTGCATCAACGATTGACATCGTTAACTCACGATCAAACCGTTGAAATATCTCGGCGGCCCAACGGCCCCGCTCAAGAACAATATCTGCTTGGCCCGCCAGTGTCGCGGGGGTATCGGCGATATCAACCAAAGTTCTGATTTGTGGTTCCATATTCAAGCGCTCTTCCGATAGGAAACACCCATGACTTCGTCACACGCCAGACCAATTCCAATCTCTACCCGACGCAACACTTCTTCGCAATCTGCCTGGGTCATCAGCAGGCCAGGTTTGAATTGAAGAACTCGGGGATCAAGGGTCGAAAAAATTGCCCATACACCGTTGTGATAAAGGTGTCTCATCACTGGTTTCGCGCCTTGGGCATGATTAAATTCCAATCCCATGACCACGCCATGTTGGCGGATACCAATAAAAAAATCAGGATACGCGGTCATGATCTGCTCAAGGCCTGAACGCATATAGTCGGAAATATAGTTCACCATAGTGCGGACTTCTGGCCTTTGCACCATCTCCAGAACTTTCATCGCAACGATGCACCCCAATTCGGCACCACCGCCCGTCGAGATATGGCCAAAGCCATCTTCCTTGAGCCAACCGCCGCATCTTTCACTGATCAGTACGCACGCAATTGGATAAATTCCGCCTCCGATGCCTTTACCGGTGACCATTATGTCCGGTTGGATACCGTACTTTGTGCAGGCCCACATCTCTCCACAGCGCATAAGACCAGTTTGCACCTCGTCTGCGATATACAAAGCATCGTAACGTTCACAAAGCTTTTTTACCGAGGGCAGGTAACCCTCTTGTGGCATTGGAAAGCCATATGTCGCTGGTATGGTTTCCATGATTACGGCAGCAACGTCGCGGCCGCGCAGCGCATCCTCCATAGCGTTGAGATCATTAAATGGCACCTGCACAAACTCGCCCTGGGTATCTTCCGAAAGGAACAACTTCGAAAAGCGATCGTCGCCTGTCTTAACAGCTAGTCCCGTATGGCCGTGATACGCCTTCACGACCGACACGATCTTGCGCTTCTGGGTCGCATGGCGGGCGGTTTTCAGGGCAATATCAATGGCCTCACCCCCTCCTGACCCATACGCGGTGTAGGGCATATCAGGCGAGGGAGCACATGCAGCAAGGGCTTCGGCCAGCGCAGTACGAGCAAGGGCGGGAAAGTGATGATTTCCCATATCGAAATGCTCGCTGCCTGTCTTAAGCACCTGGACCAGTTCTGGGTTTCGGTGCCCCAGATTGTAAGTGCCGCCATTCAAGTGCAGATCAATTAGCCGGTGACCATCCATGTCATATAGGTAATACCCCTCCCGGCGATCAATGACGAGATCGATCCCCATGTCCTGCCAATCCTGGGTTTTCCCGGGATTCCAGAAGGCTCGGGATCGGTCGAGAAATTCCAGCTTCTCGTCGCTCATGACGTATCCTCTGTGCACACCAATGCGCTACCCTTTCAGACAGGATGACATGCCACAAGAAGGAAGACTTGACACTAAACACTGGAAATTGACATTTCACGTCAGCCATCAAACATGACGCAATGTCTACGATTTTGCGATCAAACTACTCAAAAAGTTAGAGTCCGACTGCTGCTCTGTTTATCTGATTAGGCTAATTGGGCCAAGTATCGACGTCCAAGTTCCGCAGTAATCGATGCAAAAGTCGGCGCTAATTCTTTTGCAGTATCCACTTCGATATGCGAACCAATCCAGGCTAATAATGCCAAGCGTCTCATCATGACAAAGGTTTCTATCTCACTTTCGTCTTCCGCATCGAGATCTCTGGCTGCGCGATAACTACGCACCCACGCCTGCTTCAACTCCGGAATTCGTACATCGTCCTCCATAAAGCTGATCCCTGCAGCAAAATCGTACATAAACCAACCTAGTCCACAATCATCGAAATCAATGAGTCTTGTCTCACCATCGCTAATCAGAAGGTTCGCCAACCGCATGTCTGCATGAATTAGTCCAAACCGATTGGGCTCATCTCCATATCGAATCAGCCGCTCAACTACGGTTGACTCCGCGACCTCCAACACCTCTCGTATGCTCGTAGTCATATTTGGCCCATCGCGCCAATTACCCCAGGTGGCTTTAGGGCCGAACACCGTATCAAGATTCCAGACGAGTCGTTCGAACGGTTCGGGACGTTGCCACGAGATGGAATGCAGATGCGCCTTTGCTGCTATCCCGCCGAGCCCTGCAAAGGCTTCAGTCAAGTCATCTGTTTGCTCCGGCTCACTACCTTCAACAAACTCGAACATCGCCAGATACCTTTGCTGACCAAGTTGTTCGCTTTTTGCCGACTGAATCGTACTGCCGTCTTTTCCTGGAATAATTTGGGGCGTTTTAATGTCGCCGCTTTCGTTTAGCGCATCAGACCACGCGTGCTCACAACGAATAGCATTTTTCGTGTGATAGTCGTGCCGATGTACACGCAAAATCGACCTAAAGCCACCGGGTGCCTCGATTATGAAAGTTGCATTTTCAGACACATTGATCAATCGCGCCTTGCTCTGTGGCGGCAAATCCCAAAGGCCCAGTGCATTATCTGCCAGAACCGAAAGATGTCGAATAAGTTCTTCGTGTGATACCGCGCTGCTATCCATATCAACCTATCCAGTCTCGAGAACACGCAGAATCATATTTCCTCAATGGCTTCCAGTGACTCGGGAATAATCTGGCCGCCATCCACGATGATTGTCTGACCAGTGATGTAACCCGCCTCATCCGAGGCAAAAAAGAGCGCAGCATTACCAATATCGGCCACCTTCCCCAGCCTCTTCAAAGGAATTGACGCGGCCATAGTATCGAGATACTCCTGTCCAAGATCCTGGAGTCCTTCGGTATAGATGTTACCCGGCATAACCGCGTTGATGGTGACATTGTAGCGAGACAATTCCATGCATGCGGTCTTCAGAAACCCCAATTGACCCGATTTTGACGCGCCATAATGAGACCAACCCGGGTATCCGGTTACGGGACCAGTTATAGATGAGGTCAAGACAACTCGACCGCCGCCGGATTTTTCAAATTCTGGGATCGATGCCTTAACACACAAGAAAGCACTTTTCAGGTTGGTTGCCATAACCTGATCCCATTCGGACGGATCCATGTCAACCATTTTCGTCTGGGGAAAGGCGCCGGCGTTCGCACACATCACGTCCAGCCCCCCAAATGTTTCAACAGTATGGCTGACCATGCTCTGAACTGAATCCCAGTCAGAAACGTCGCACTGACAGAACTCGACTGTCGCCCCGGATGATCTGAGTTCATCGACTGCAGTCGCGCCGTCTTCCTGGCCCCGCGCTGCAATCATCACCTTGGCACCCTGAGCTGCAAACACCTGGGCGATACCTTTGCCAATACCTTTTGAACCTCCGGTAACAATTACCGACCTATCTTTGATTGATGTCAACATTGAATTCTCCTCCTGGGTTACCCAGTGTGAGCACTGGAAAACTTATTTCGAGGTCGTAGCAGCCACATAGTGATCACGCCACAAAGTAATAAGACTATTGAAGTAGCGATCGAGAGTATGCCTACCGATGGCACTAAGGGCGAGTACCCAGAAACCATTTTCGCGTACAACCACTCCGGGAGCGTTGAATCTGCGCCAGTTGTGAACAGCGAAAGGGGGAAATTTCCCCAACTGAGTAGGAAAGCAAAGAGTCCAGCCGAAACGACTCCGGGTAGCAATAGCGGACCAGTAACCTCTTTCATAACTGTCCAGGTAGACGCCCCCATGTCCCTTGCCGCTTCTTCGAGAGCAGGGTCAAAACTGTAAGCCCGAATGGCGATGATCAGCGTTGTGATTGGCGAAATCCATACAAGATGCGCGACCACTGCCGTCTTCCAGGAAGGAATGACTCCCAGCGCGTTAAACCACATCAGTAACGCAAGGCCGAGAACAGCCTGCGGAAAAAAGATCGGTAACAAAATCAGCTTCTGGAAGGTTCGTCGAAAGCGCCATTGGTAGCGGGCAAAAGCGAGGGCGCCAAAAAAGCCGACTACCATTGATATGACGGTGACCAGAAGCGCAACACTCAACGATGTCCAGAGCAGATCCTGGACAGTGGAGCTTTCAATGGCCTTTCCATACCACTTGGTATCGTACCGTTTGATGGGGAAAGTCAGGTACCGCGCTTTGGAAACCGATGCAAACCCGACCGAGATGATTGGCAGGTAGAGAAAGAGAATCGTGAGAATTCCATAAAGATAGAGTGCGGCCCGAGCAGCACGGGGCATCTTCATGACCGCTTGCCCCCCATAATCAGATCCAAATTCACCCGGCTCACCCCAAACACGGATAAAGATCCGATTATCAGAATAAGGATAATTGACAACGCCGAGCCCAGAGGCCAGTTCTGTCCATAAGTAAACGCAGTTTCGATTTCGTCTGCGATCACGATCACCGTCTGACCACCCAGCAACTTGGATTCAGCCATAGCGCCGGCGGCCAAGACAAAACTCAAGAGTCCTCCAATCACGATCCCGGGCGCCGAAAGGGGGAGGTCAATTTCACGAAACACTTGCCACCGTGAAGCACCCAAATCCGAAGCCGCCTGCCGGGCATCGTCAGGAACCATTGCGATACCCTGAACTAACGGAAAAAGCATAAATGGAAAATATGCATAAACCAGCCCAAAAACAATCACTGGCACGTTATACAACGCTCCTTCAAAAGTGAAACCGGTCCAAGTTCGTAAGTGCCCTTCAATGAGTCCACCTTTCATAAGGGTCAGCACCCAGCCAAACAGTCGTATGTTCTCTGAAACAAACAGCGTGACTACCACAGCGATGGTGATGACCAAGCTGAAACTCTTAAAAACCTTTGCCATACCGAAAGCCAGCGGCCAACAAATCACAAAAAGAATTCCGGTAGATGTCATTGCCATACCAAAAGACCACAGCAGAGACTTGCTATATCCCTTTGTAAAAACCAGTTTGTAGGAAGAAAAATCCGGAATATTCAACAGGCTGAATACCTTTTGTGGCATCACGGAGAAGATTCCGATTACCAGTAGCGGTGCGAGAAAACTGACCAACAATATCAATCCAATCGGTGCGGCACTCAAAAACCCGATGCGCCGATCCTGTCTTTCCATCGATCAGCCCTCTGTAATCATATGGGTATGCTCGACATTCCACCCAAGCATTACCTGATCTCCGACCTGCCCCAAAAACCGGTCTTCGCGTAGTTTTTCCACGGCCAACTCGTCACCGTTCTGGGCTTCTACCTTGTATTGCGTTCGCGACCCGAGTGCATATTCGGCTCGAAGCACCCCTTTAACAATAAAGTCAGCAGTTTCCCCGGGATACATGAATCGCACCGTTTCCGGCCTTACTACCAACACGCCACGCATGCCTGCGGACAAATTCAATAAATGTCCTGAATCGCCCGCGTTGATATAAATCTCAACACCGTCTCCTTTGAGCCCACCGGTGGCCGTTCCTTCAACGTCAAACAAGTTAACCTCACCCATAAACTCGGCAACAAACCGACTCACCGGTCGCGCGTAGATTTCATCCGCCACTGCGATCTGCTCAAAACGCCCTCTACGCATGATTGCGATTCGATCTGACATTATCATTGCCTCTTCCAAACTATGCGTAATATAGACAAAAGTCTTTCCGGTTCGTTGGTGCAAATCTTTGAGCTCTTTTTCCAAATCCTTCCTTAGACGAAAATCTAATGCCGATAAGGGCTCGTCAAAGAAAATAATTTCCGGATCAAATGCTAGCGCTCTCGCAAGCGCGACACGTTGGCGCTCACCCCCAGAACATTCCTGAATGCGTTTTTCGTAAAAGCTCTGGGGTAGATGCAACAGATCCAGCAGTTCATTTGCCCTAGCCCTTCTACGCTTTGGGTCCTGCTTGCGAAGCTTCAATGGGAATTCGATATTTTCACCAACCGATCTATGCGGAAAAAGAGCCAGCGATTGAAAAACCATACAAGTCGGCCGTAGATTTGCCGGTAGTTGTTCGATACGGGTGTTACGTAACCAGATTTTTCCTTCAGTTAACTCCTCAATTCCCACAAGAATCCGAATCAATGTCGTTTTACCGCTACCCGAAGGGCCCACGATAGTCAGGAATTCTCCCTCCTGAATCTCAAGGTTGATCTCACTGAGAGCAAAAAAATCTGCGAAACGCTTGCTTACGTTTTCCAGACGTAGGATAGGCTCAGCACTCATGGTTCACCACAAACAAGTTCTTAAAGACGGCCGCACCCCCGACCGAGGGCAGATGGTGCCATCTGTCCTCGGTTTCGAGAGGTATAGAGATCAATCAGCCGCGCTTGGCTGCGTTATAGACTTCATTGAGTTGGTCATAGGACGCTACTACCTGATAATCCAACGACCGGGCCATTTCATCGCTCAGGCTATCCCACTGAATGGCGTCCAATTCATCCTTATCAAACTTATTCAGGACATCGGAACTGGCCATCTGAGCCACCGGATTGTAGGTACCTTCAGCAAAGGCTACAGCCTTGCAGATTTCAGGGCCCTGTACGAATTCAAGAAAGTCCTCAGCGAGCCTTGAAGGATTCGGGTTATTCACAGCGGATGTCAATTCAATCCAGACCACCCCACCTTTTCCATCTACTGGACCTGAGTTGGGTGTAATGCCTCGAACATTTGTTGCGCCATCAAAGCGCGCCGGCGAAGCCGTGTAGGTGCCGCCGGTGAAATAGGCATCAATCTCACCGTTAATTAAGGCCGTATTCATCGCCACCAGATCATCGGTCAACATCTTGGCGCCACCAAAGATAGCGTCGGCGGTCGTTCGAAACTTAGCGAGCCCTGCTTCATCCATCGGCTCGAAGGGATTCTGGTCACCCGTCAAACACATGTGCATGATATTCCAGTTGTCGTAAGTCAGAACACCATAACGGCCGTTCATGGCTGAATCGAGAAACAGTTTCCACCCCTGATCTTCCGCTGTTGCGCGACTGATCTTGTCAGTATTGACAACGAAACTGAAGGGGCCATACCGCTGAGGCATCCCAATCAGCTCTCCATCACCGGCAAACGCCAGAGGATAAGGATCTGAGAAACCAGGCAACATATTCTCGAAGTAACCCATGAACCGATCTTTATTGAGCGGCTTAATAAGGTTTTCCGGGTACAACTGCGCGCGTGCCCATGGCTGATTAACGTTGATCAGATCCCACACATTGACCTCACCGGCCCGAAGTTTGTTAATCATATCCGGGTCAGATGTGCCGCTTTCAGCGCGCACTTTTGCACCGGAGTTAGCGCTACGAAACGGTCCCAACACTTCATCCGAGTTGTAACCCTCCCAGCACAGGATATTCATCTCGTTGCGAGCTGCCATCGCTGAACTTAAGGGGCCCATCGCCGCGAGACCTGCGCCAGTGGCTAAACTTTTATTAAATTGCCGTCGGGTAATTTTCATGTTTTCTTCTCCTTGGTTTATCTTAGTGATCTAGGAATGCGACCGAGAACGTACCACAGACGAGCCACCCTACGCTCTTCTGAGACTTGCTGCTTGACACATTCCAGTCAAAATTTGACACCATTTTAAGAAATTTCAATGCTACATACTTCCAGCTAATATTGATTTTGAAGACGAAATAGGACATTCTTACGTCAAATCAGTTACCTATCGGATAGACTTAACGCAGATATGAATAATATCAATGCCTCATCGAAGGTACTGGCCTCAGCAGCATCCGGTATTGTGCCGCTAATAATAGACAACCAGGGTGACGCCGACGCGATATTTGGGCGTACCGGCATCCATTTTAAGGATCTCGATAACCCCACCAACGAGTTGGATCTGGGGGAATTCTGTCGCCTTTTCTCTGAAGCTGCCAATCAGACCGGTAACGAGAACTTTGGCCTGCATTTTGGGTCTGATTTCGAACCGCGTCGCCTAGGCGCGATTGGCTATGCCGCTATAAGTTCGCCCACATTAGGAGCAGCACTACGCAATATGGAGACCTATTTTCCAGCCCATCAGGAGCAATCAAGTTTCGGATTAATCCAGGACAGTGACATGCTCTGGCTCAGCTACCAAATTAATGATCCACGAATTGATAGCCGGCGACAGGATGCTGAACTGTCCATGGGCATGTTCCTAAATATCTTTCGGCACGCACTGGGCTCAAACTGGTCTCCATTGGAAATACGCTTTGAACACAACCGCCGCACTAATCCCAAGGAGCATGAAAGAATCTTTGGCGCCCCCGTTCTGTTTGGCCGGCGGACAAACGCCTTAGCATTTCGCCGGTCTGATCTCGATGCGCACATGCCGAATGCTGACCCATATCTTTTTTCTATCGTCGAGGCATTTCTACAATCGCGCTGCCAGTTACATGCCAATCCTGAAAATTTTGCGGCCACTGTTAGAAATCAAATTAAGTTAAACCTCAGCACAACTGTGCCCACTATCGCAAAAATTGCGCATCTATTCGATCTTAGTGATACAGAATTCCAACAAGAGTTGAATACTCATAGGCTCTCTTTCAAAGTTTTGCTCCGTGCTGCGCGGGAAGAGTTGTCTCTTCACTACATAGATGACCACGACTTACCCCTGACAGAAGTAGCAATACTGCTAGGCTACTCAGAACTTTCAGCGTTTTCTCGGGCGTTTCGCAACTGGACGGGGATGAGTCCTCAGCGTTACCGGCGCACTCGCAGGCATTCTCCCCAGCCCCACACCGTCTGACCTTAGCCACTTCCAACAGACGGCAGAGTGTTCGAGCCGCCAATCCAGCGCACCATGGCGGCCCTAGGCGCTTTGTCGGGCAAGAAAGTTTTTGAGATTGTCGAAGTAGTTATCAGGCTCTTCATAAAAAGGTACATGCGAGCTGTTTGGAAAAACAACGACTTCGGAATTTGGGAGCACATTGTGCATTTTCAGGGCACAGGCCGGTCCGATCTCATCGTGGGTGCCCGTGATAATTAGTGTCGGCATCGTTAATCGATGCATATCGGGTATTCGATTCCACTCTTTGAGATTACCGATATACAAAAACTCGTTGGGCCCCTGCATCGTACCGTAGGGTCCCATGTTCCAGTCGGTCACAGAGGCCAGCAAAGACTCTGGCCATTCCTTCAGGCGGCAAACATGACGATAGTTCAGAATCGTCACCGCGGCCTGATATTCCGGATGATCCAGGGTTCCAGTCGCCTCATGATGCAGCATCATCGCGACTGTTTCGCTCCCGAGAGCGTCACGCATCCGATTCAGTTCAACGGTCAGATGTGGAAGATCGCCGCAGGTATTTGCAAGGATCAGTGATCGAATCGCATTCGGGTAGGTCAGCGCATATTCAATACCGAGCCACCCACCCCAGGATTGACCCAGCAAATGAATTTGATTGAGCTCAAGTGCTTGCCGGACCGTTTCAACCTCCTCGACATACCGGGCGATGTTCCAAAGGGACTCATCGACCGGGCGATCTGATCTGCCACATCCCAATTGATCAAACGCAACTACACGATACCCTTCAACAACCAATGAAATATGGGGATCCCTTAGATAATTACACGGAAGTCCGGGGCCTCCGTTGAGCAGAAACAGAACGTTGTCGCCTTCGCCATAAGAATAAGTGACAACCTTATAGCCATCGACCTCGATCTCACGCACTTCATCAGGTTCTCTAGGCATCATTTTCCCCATTCGAGATCTTGCGGAGGTTAGGAACAGTTACAGTCGATCCATTTTTTCTTCCAGAGCAATGCCAGCATCGTAGCGGCGTCGCTGACTTCAAATTTTCGCGGCTCCTCAATATTCAGGTGCGTAACAACACCGTCTTCGACAATCATGGCGTAGCGACCTGAACGCTCACCAAAACCCGCCGCACTCATATCTGCCTGGCGGCCCATACCACGGGTGAACGCACCGTTCCCATCAGCGATCATCGATACTTTATCTACGGCACCTTGCGCCTTACCCCAGGCATTCATTACCCAAACGTCATTCACGGACAGGCAGACGATCTCATCAATGCCTTTGTCCCAAAACTCCCCGGCCAATTCAATAAACCCGGGCAAATGTTTAGCAGAGCAAGTGGGTGTAAAGGCGCCGGGCAATGCAAAAAGCACCACCTTTTTACCCGAAAACAGCTCTTCTGACTGAATTGGCTCCGGGGTTAATTCACCCATTTTGTGTAAAGTCGATGCTGGAATTCGATCACCTACCGATACCGCCATAGCTCCCCCTTTTTTCGGTTTTCCCTGATCAATAAACTGGAATAAATCCTGGCCCACTACTATTGTACAGCTGCGCAAAAAGACTGTCGCAGGCGCATGATGCTACGGTTATCTTTCCGCGATAGCACCCAGTGCTGCGCTTGCCAGACGGGAAGCGGGTGGATCAGCGCGACTGGTCAGCAATACCGGCACCGACCCGCCGAGCACGATACCGCCCGCGCAGGCGCTCATAAAATAAACCATCATTTTGAACAACGCGTTGCCGGCCTCAATGGTTGGCACGACCACAATATCTGCGTTACCAGCTACCGGGTGTTCAATTCCCTTCATCCGGGCCGATGCAACGGACACAATATTGTCAAAAGCGAGCGGGCCAAAGACATCGGCCTGTAGGTCGGTTGCGCCAAAATGTGCGGTGATCTGTTGGCACTGCCCGGTAACCGGCATGGCATCGCTGACGGTTTCCGATGCCCCCAGCAGTGCAACCCGAGGTCTTTGCTGCCCGAGTTTGTGCGCCAAGGCAACAGCGTTTTCGATAATAGCGATCCGGGTTTTTATATTCGGCGCTACGTTCAGGGCGCAGTCGGTGAGCATAATGGCACGATCACTATCAGGTAGCGTCATGTAAAAGGCATGCGAGACACGCTGCTGGCCTCTAATCCCGGTATCCTTTGCCAGTAGCGGGCGCATGAACGTATCCGAATGAATGTGACCTTTCATAACCATCTGCACAGCGCCAGATGATGCAAGTCTTGCACCCTCTTGTGCCATCTGCTCTTCGCCAGAGCCCTCGACGATTTGCAGATCTTCGATATCCCAGCCAATCTCTTTTGCCGCTTGGCCAATAGCCTTTGCATCACCCACCAGTAATGGCCGGATGATTCCGGCTTGCTGTGCCTCGCGGGCGCTCTCCAGTACCAACGGGTGACCTGCACCGATTATGGCAGTCGTCACCGGCTCGGCGCTGGCAGCCCGCTGTAGCAAACTGCGTGGGCATTGCACCTCACGCTGACTCAAGAAACTTTTCATGCTTTCCCTGTGATTGTCTTCCCAGGGTCGGGAAGGCCTAAACCGCGTTTGCCTCAGACTTTTCGATCGCGCCGACAAGCCTGAGACGCTGAATCTTCCCTGACGGCCCCCTGGGCAGGGTATTCATAACATGAAATACTTTCGGCGTCTTGAAAACCGCGAGTTTTTCCTCACCGTGCTGGGGTAATGCCTCTTGGGCGATCAAATTTCGCATCACACGGGGTCGGGTCGACAGTTTCAGTTACCGTACCGAGATTCGTTAATTATCCTGCCTGGACTGATAATTACATAAAGGTAGTCGAAGAAAAGTAACGGGCGCATTTTTTACCAAGGGAATCGAAAAATCTGACCTCAACCATCAGAAGTGCAGCGAAATATCTCGATGCCCTGAATTGCAGGTCGCAACGTACAGCGCCAGTTCCTCAGGCATCTTGGTCTGCTGGCGAACGCCGAGCGTGCCGCGAATCACCTCTTCATATTGCACCAGGCTCGGGTAAAGTTCCGATTGTGCGCGATCCCGCCAGATCATCTGCCTGTTGAATTCTTCAATACCCTGATCGAACAGCTTTTGTGCCTTTTCGACTTTAGGTTTCTTCTTGCCTAGCGCACGTCGGGATTTCGAAATTTTGGATTTGATATTCTCGGCGCCCTTGACCGCACTGAGTTGCTTCGCCAGACCTTTCAAGGCGACGACCGTCTGCGCCGCATCCTGCTGATTAATTCGCTCGCGCATCGCGAGTAGATCACCCTCCAACGCTTTCAGTGCCGCGCTGGCTTCAAATACCCCAAGCAACTGTTCCACCGGTTCGTAGGCGCTATCGGCACCACGACGATACTTACGTCGGGCTGTGGTCTCGGCCTTGACCAACGCAACAAAAGCACTACGCGTTTCCTGCCAGCTCGTGGGAATCTGATCTTGCAGAGTATCGCGGGATGTTTGCTGTTCACGAATTTGTCGCTCAAGAACCTCCCGGTCTGCAGCTAAGATCTCTGAGCCCGCTAAGTTCAGTCGTCGCGTGGTTTTTGCGGTCTGCTCATCGATCTTGCGAATCTGGCTCTGCAGGCGTCGAACGCTGCTGTGCACCACCCGATACTCGTCTTGGGCTGCAACCACCACGTTACTGGCTTGCTCAGCTTGCCCAAGTAGCGCTGGAACTGCTTCAGCCTGATCGAGCCCCTTGCTGAATCCCGCAGCTAACTTCTTAGGCAGATAGCTTGTATCCAGGGAACGCGCAACAGCGATCGCACTCTCGAGGGCGCTCAAGTTTTCTGAAAACTGTTCGGACACGTACTCTTCTATACAGATCTGCAGTTTGGGATTGCGCGGTGGCGGTGCCGTTTCTGCGGTAAAGGCAACTCGGTTTGGCAGGTAATTCACCAGAGCGGGATTGGCCGCAACGATACCCAGCGCCACCAGCTGCAACACGATAAAAGCAATAACACCCTTATACATCTCAACGGTCTTTACGATGGCTGGCGCCACGCCGCGCAAATAGAACAATGCGAAGCCAAAAGGCGGTGTCAAAAATGACGTCTGGACATTCAGCCCGATCATCACACCAAGCCAGACTGCAGTCACATTAGCTGATGGGTCTGTCAACAGAATCGGCGCAATGATGGGAACCACGACCACAGCAATTTCGATAAAGTCCAAAAAGAAACCAAGAACAAAAATCACAGCCATCACAATGATGAATTTGGCCCAGAATCCTCCCGGCAGTTGGTTTAGAAAGTCTCGGACCAGATCTTCCCCGCCAAAGGCCCGAAACGCTGCGGTGAGCATGGCGGCACCCAGCAGGATGATAAAGACCAGCGAAGTGGTTTTTGCAGTCTCGACCATGACCCCATTTAAGGTGTCATCTATACGGTAGGCCCGTACCGCACTCCAGATCAGGGCCGTCAACAAACAACCGGTAGCCATTACAGCGCCAATCAGAACGGCGATATCGGTACTGGTTTTGATCTGGCGAATATTTATATCAAATTGATGTAGTAAGACCCCAATTACGCCCAGCGAGATGATGCCCAGAAAGGCGGGGAGATATGCACCCTTGTGCCCTGCCCGGAGTCGATACCCGGCCATGAATAACGCACCCGCGGCACCAATGGCACCAGCCTGGTTCACTGTAGCAATACCTGCAATGATCGAGCCCAGAACCAGAAAAATCAGTCCCAGTGGTGGCACCAGAATCAAAATGACCTTACCAAAAAATGCCAGATTGAAAGCGCCCTCGTAACGGACAGTAGGGGCTGCTTTGGGCCGTAGCAAGGCATAACCGAGAATAAACGCCATGTACAGGGCAACCAGAACCAGGCCTGGAACAAAAGCGCCCAGGAACATCTCGCCGGCACTGGTAGATGACACACTAAACTCCGACGGCATGGTTAACTCGCCAGTCGCCACCTTATGCAAGCTCTTGCGTGCGGTGCCCGCCTGATCAGTCGCGCTGGCCAGTTGATCGGCAAGGATAATGAGCACAATCGATGGAGGAATAATCTGCCCGAGAGTGCCCGAGGCTGCGATGGTACCGGTTGCCAGCGGCCGGGAATAGTTGCTCTTCAACATAGCCGGTAGTGAGATCAGACCCATCGCGACCACTGTTGCACCAACAATCCCGGTGGTCGCTGCAAGCAGCGCGCCAACAAAGACTACAGAAATTCCAAGACCGCCCGGGACTGGACCGAATAACTGTGCCATCGTCACCAGCAGGTCTTCTGCAATCCGCGAACGCTGCAACATGATACCCATGAAGATAAAAAGTGGAATAGCAATCAAGGTATCCCGCTCCACCTCCCAGTAGACGCCTCTCAGGTTTGTTACCCCCGAAGTCAACCACTCGCTGGGACCACCGTGGGAAAAAAATGCATCCGCATCGCCGACCGCAAGGTACCCCACAATGGCAGCAAGGCTAATCGTGAGAATGGCTGATCCCGGCAAGGCAAACGCGACCGGAAATCCCACGCCCAGTGCCAGAGCCATGAGAACGATCAACAGTGCGAGAAAAACCAGTTCCATAATGATCTAGGCTAATCAGGCAACTGCCGAAGAAGTCGGTTTTCTTTTTCCAGGCTCATCGCGATAGTCAGCTACCGAATCGAGAAAATAACTGACAAACTGCACCGCCATGGTTACAGCAAAAACTCCAAGAAATGCAGCCATCAGATACTTCACGTACATGCCGTAGCCAGACTGGGAAACCTCAAAATTGACCACCGGCATATTAATAATTGCCATCTTGTTGCCCATACCCACAATCATGATCGTCCAGCACATCGACAACCCAAGAAATATAGAGCCAAAGGCATTAACCAGCGCTTTTCTTTTATTGCTGTAACCGGAATAAAAAACATCGACCCGAACGTGGCCTTCTTCAAGCAGCGTATAAGCGCTGGCAAAAAGGAACAGTGCGCCATACCAGAATCGCACCAGATCACCCATGAATGCCTGCTCATAGGAAAAAATAAACCGAGTAAACACAATCGCTAATTCGGCCACTACGATCAGCAGGGTGAGCCAGATAAATCCAAGAGATCGCGAGAATGCCGCAATAACGACACTAAGAATCATCAACGGGCAATGAACATAAATACCGCGGTAACTCGGTCGGCCCAATGACCTTGCGATGTCTTCCCCGACAAAGACTGGCAACCAGCCCTCAACCCGCACAAAAGACACTATCATGTCGCCGACACCGACCAATAGAACGATCCAGAATGCTGCACGGACCAGAAAAGCACTTATGTCAGAGATCAAAAATCCATCCGCCCTCAAAGAGCGTTGACGGCTGAAAAGCACATAAACCACCGCACCGATAAACCCAGCACCATAGACCGACAACTGAATCCATGAAGGCGCGCTCGGATCTTGTGCAAAAAAGACAGGTGATATCCCGGGCCAGTCGAATACCAGGCTTAGAACATTATTTACAAGAAAAACGCCAATAGCGGCAAGCAATACCCAACTAAAAAGACGGGCCAGTAAGCCCGGCCAATCATCAGTACTGGTTCGACCTGTACTTGCGTCGCTCATAACAGCATCCCAAAGCAAGGGACGGGGCAAAAGCCCCGCCCCTCACTCACTTACTATGTTTAGGATGAACGACTAGCCGCCGATCTCAAGTACTCGGTTTCTCTGAACGGAAAAAGCGACCTCGGCAATGGATTGCCAGGCGCCGAGTTCCCGCAGGTTGGCTTGGAAGTCATCGTTGATCTTCTTGGCCAGTGCGCTGTGATCACGGACGTTCTCGTAGACCTCGGCAGCCGCCTCACCAAAGCTGTCGAAAGTATCATCGGAGAATTCCTTGATCACGACGCCGTGCTCATCGATCATCTTGGCAAGATACTCGCCGTTATTGGCCTGGCACTCTTCGTACTGCGCCGCATGCTCTTCCATACAGGCCGCTGTGATCAGCGCCTGTTCCCAACTACTCAGGGAACTCCACCACGAAGCATTCATGCCAAAAGCAAGACCGCCGCCTGGCTCGTGAAAACCCGGGTAGTAGTAATACTTGGCCGCCTCGTAGAACTTCATGAAGTAGTCGTTATACGGACCTACCCACTCGGTCGCATCGATAGCACCAGATACCAGGTTCTCGTAAATCTGGCCACCCGGCAGTGATACCGGTGATGCTCCCAACATTGCCATACAGTCACCACCCAGGCCTGGAATGCGCATCTTCAGACCCTTGAGGTCTTCAGCCGAATTGATTTCTTTGTTGAACCAACCGCCCATCTGGGTGCCGGTTGCACCACAGGCAAGAGCCTTGAGGCCAAACTCGCCCGAGATTTCATCCCACAGAGCCTGGCCGCCTTTGAATTTGATCCAGGCATTCCACTCTATAGTGGTCATTCCAAAAGGCACCGTCGTGAAGTAGGCAAACCCCGGGTGCTTGCCTTTCCAGTAGTAATCAGCAGCGATATACGCCTGTGAGTTACCAGACACCACATCGTCAAAACTATCAAAGGCGCCAACTTTCTCGCCTGCGGCGTAATAAGTCGTGTTGATCCGACCTTCACTTAGTTCTGTGATGCGGGCTGCAAGCCGCTGGGCACTAATACCCAGGCCCGGGAAATCTCTTGGCCAGGTCGAGACGATAGTCATCTCCCGGCTTTGCGAAGCGATTGCAGGAGCCGCTAGTGCGCCTGCCGCCACGGCCGTTCCCGTGCCGGCCTTTTTTAGAAAATCACGTCTTTTCATGTTTCCTCCTTAATCTTAGGGTATTGTTATTCATAGCTATCACGGTCACAGAAACCTGACCGATAACGACTAGTATGTCTAATATCGGGCAACCACTCAAGAAAGTAAAGACTAGAATATCTAGGTTACACCCGAGGAAACCAAAATCCGGTTGCCAGTGGCTAATAGGCTAACTAGCAACCCTTGGCGGGCACAAACCCAGTAACAATAATTCCACTCCAGAAATCTAGCTCCGCAGTAGAAAACAACTAGATGTGTGGGGGCACCGTGGTCAGGCTATGAATCAACCAAACACAAGAATAACGAAAACAGCCCGCACCATGGCGATGAAAGGAGGGGGTTACTACAGCGAACGCACTCGGGGCGCCAAGGATGTGATCGATAACGCATCTGGGATGCTGCTCGATGCGGTTGACCAGATTTCCCCGCCCAGAGGCGGTCAACCGGTCACCCTGGCCGACTTTGGTGCAGCTGACGGCGGCACATCACAAGAAGCCATCAGGGCTTGTGTCTCAAAAATCCGCTCGCGATTCAGTGAATCCCAGATTCAGATCACCTATACCGATCTACCCAATAACGATTTCAGCGCTTTGTTTAGAAATCTGCTTGGATATAACCAGGAGCCCCAAGAAACCTACCTCGCTGAATTTGACAACGTTTTTGTGAATGCTTGTGGCATCGGTTTTCATCAACAGTTGCTGCCTGATGAATCACTCGACATCGGGTTCTCCGCTACCGCAATGCATTACCTTTCGGAAAAGCCCTGCACAATTGACAGCCATGTTCACATGGTAGGTGCTACCGGTGAATCTGCCAAAGCGTTTTCGGCACAAGCCGCCCAGAACTGGCTCGATATATTAGTTGCGCGCGCCAAAGAACTGCGACCTGGCGGACAACTTGTGATGCTGAATTTCGGAATAGATGAGCAAGGACGTTACCTTGGCAATACCGGTGGGGTAAACATGTTCAACACGTTCGCGACACTGTGGAAACAGATGTCACAAGAAGAAGTTATTTCCGATGCCGAATTCAAGAACACCGCATTCCCGCAGTATTACCGAACCATAGACGAATTTTGTGCTCCGCTTCGAGATGAAACATCAGCGGTTTTCAAGGCGGGTTTGAGGCTGGTATCTGCTCATACCGGCGTCGTACGCTGCCCTTACCGCCGCGCCTACGATGAAGCTGGCGGCGCCATGTCGGCCCGCGAATTCGCTGTGAGTTACATCCCTACACTAAGATCATGGAGTGAAGCGGTCTTTTTGAGCGGTCTGGATAGCAATAGAACCCTCGAAGATCGTCATGCCATTGTCGATACGTTCTACAAACGATACGAAGACCTGGTAGCACTAGAACCGGCCGGGCATGCCATGGATTATGTTCACTGCTATCTTGCGATGAGAAAAGCTGGGTAGGGAGAAACAGACTGATCCAGTTCTGTACCCGCAACCCCCCCCTCAATCCAAAGGCTGGTAAACCTTCTGTACAGCCGGGCGCCTTAGCACGGCATTTGCGACGCGACTTACATTGGGAAACTCTTCGACCGATGGGTGACCACGTTCATCTGACAGCCAGGTTGTCAGCATAAAAAGGTATATGTCTGCTGCGCTAAACTTCTGGCCCAGCATCCACTCACCGTGACCGATAGCGTTGTCGATTACCTGCCAGAGCTCGCGCAAGCGTTTGATTGAGCGACGCTGGACTGTATCTTCATCCTCCTTTGAGGCGCAGAATCTGTCCGTGTGGTATGTCATCTGGTAGGCGGTCTGCAGGGAACTGGAGAAAAAAAACAGCCATTGCAAGAACCTGCCCCGGTCGGGATGATCCACGCTTGGCGCTAATTGGTGCTCTGGGTTACGGTCACAAAGAAAGATCACAATTGCGGCACACTCGTATATCGCGCCGTGCTCCCATACCAGCACCGGTACCCAGCCGTTGGGATTCAGTGCCAGCAGTTCCGGGGCCCGCGGCATGCCCGCCCCAATCTCGGTTTCAATTAACTCGTAAGTCTCGCCAACTTCCTCAAGAATTACGCGCGCACCCATTGCCGCGCTACCGTCAGCGTAAAAAAGACGGTAGGGCATTTGTAAATTATCCACTCGAAAGCTCCCCCCTCTTTTGCCATGATGGAAAATGCGCTATAGCGAAAAATCCAATGAATCAACAGGCGTTTCAATGACCTGATCCACAGGCACGCATCAACCGCATACCGCTCAGATACGACACTACATTTCGATAATCGTCATCTGTCCAACTGCGAAGCAGATTCGGCATCATAGGCGCAACACGCTCACCCGTTCTGAACTGCTCCAGTGCCCGCGTCAAGAACCCGGGTTTCTGGCCAATAATCCGAGGCGCATAATGATGAAAACTCGAATGGCAGTGGCTACAATTCGATTCGGCATATTTCTGTCTTCCCCTGGAGAATTCGTCGCGAAAGCCCTCACGAGCGTAATCGATCTCAAGCTTGATGTCGCAGGAATCCTGTCCCGCAAGAAAATGAGCTACCGCTTTCATATCATCCAGCGATAAACTTGCAGCGATGGTATTCATGCTGCCCATGATCTGATCCTTACGTATCTCTTTCTTAAATGCCTGGAGTGACTTCACGATATATGCCGGCTCTTGGCCATGCAAAATGGGCGTATCAAGCGCTAATCCTTCGCTGCCATGGCAGGATTTGCACTGATTGTCGTAAATCTGTGCACCGACCTGTTCGGCCCTTGCTGGAGCAAACCATAATAAACAGCTTATTGTCAGTAAAATAATGCTTTTGCTCATCTATACCTGAATTGCCCCAGCCAGTAGGTGACTGTGGGTTGGCTCCCAATCAGCCAAGTTTACTTGAGTGCCCGGATAAGATCCTAACAGAGGTGGGCAAGCCGTCATTTGTCTGTAATATCTTATGGCCTTCCGTAGTGAAACCTGCCACACACCAACAACACCGCCATGAACATAGCTAAAGCGCTCAGACGCAATCTGCACTCCCATACTTATCGTTGCAAACATGCGACCGGGGATGTCCTTGACTATGTACATGCGGCCCGCGAGGGCGGTGCTGACACCTATGGCATCTCGGATCACACACCCCTGCCCAAAGATCGTTTCAACAATGTCCGCATGGCGCTGGCAGAACTAGATGGATACCAACAGGCAGTAGAAGATACCCGGTTGCGCTTTACCGACATGACTGTACTAATGGGGCTGGAGTGTGAGGACTTTAAGGACGCTCGCAGTTTCTACCAGGATGAAATCCTGGGTGAGCGCCAGTTCGACTACCTGATCGGTGCCGGGCACTACACGCCAATAAACGGTAAATGGGAAGATTCATATTCTGGCATGAGTAATGCAGCCAAACTGCGGGCCTACAGCGCTCACCTGTGCGGAATGATGGAATCCGATCTTTACTCATTTATCGCTCACCCAGATGTCTTTGGCCTATCCAACAAAAGCTGGACTGAAGATCTAACCGCCTGCACGCACGACATACTCGCAGCGGCTGAGGCATGCAATAAGCCGCTCGAAGTCAATGGAGGTGGTTTTCGCAAACAGGCGGCCAATAATACGAAAGGAATCCCGGGCTACCCATGGGGACAATTCTGGGCAATCGCCTCAGATTACCAGATAACCGTAATCTGTAATTCGGATGCACACCATCCGGAACATGCGCTGGCCAACATTGACGATGCCCTGGAATTTTGCCAAACCCACGGACTGCCCCTGGCTGATGATGAACAACTGGGAATTGCCCACTGGCCTAATCAAGGCGAGTCTGCGATGTTTTCCGCTGCTGGGTAAATACGCCTGGGCTCATCTGGGAAACCAGTACGCCTAGGGCCACCAACGCTACCGCACCCGCCTGCAGCCAATGCCACTGGCCAAGGGATAATGAAACCAGAATGACCATCACATAAAACGGTACCGCATTCATATGAAAGGATGCGAGCAGAATGCCCAGTTTCCCTGCCCCACGAATCCACAACAGTTGCGCGATGCCTGATGAAGGCAATAAAACAATAAACAGGGGTAACCAGTCTCCTGTGTCGATTGTGCCTATATGGGTTTCTCCAAGGCCGGCCACAATTGAGATCCCGCACCACGCTAGGGTTACCAGCATTCCCCCACTAAGCGTCACTGCTGTCTGCCCAGTACGGCTAAGCGGTTCGAGCTGACGGGTCGTCGCACGAGTAACCCAGGCAAACAAAAATATCGCACCAAGACACAACACCACCCCAAAGCCAAAATGCCCTTGTGTCAATTGCGTCCCGGTCGCAAGATAGCCCCCGAAAACTGCCAGGATAATTCCGACAACCAGACGCCATGACAACCGGCGGTTGTCAAATACGATCTCCGTAGTCGCGCCTGCGATCGGCATCATTGCCACAACAATTGTGACAGTCACCGGGTCCGACAACTTCTGGCCCATTAAAAGAAAGACCGAGCCAACCCCCCACCCCAGACCGCCAATAACTACACCTTTTCGCCAAGGCGCCCCAAAAACTTTGGTCCACCCTTCGGTCCAACCCCACCACAGCAGTAGAAAGGCCACACTGACCGCCAAACGCAGTACAGACAATGACAAGACACCCCAATCATCCAGCAGATACTCTAGGGCGACAAAACCGGTGGCCCAGAGCAGCATTGCAGCAAAGCAATTACCGTTGGCCTGGAGCGATCCTGTGGGCCATGAACTCATTGTGAGCAAAAGGATTTAGGAGATATGATCACTGCGGTATTGCAAAGCAGGTGCAAGCGCTATTGCTGTTCTACCTGCGACTCCGAACCCGAGAAGCGGGACATCCTGGGCAAGGGTATTGCAACAAAAAACCCCGCCGAAGCGGGGTTCTGTAAAGTGTCAGAAGTCTGACAGCAAAGGCTCAGTCCTGAGCATAGGTTGCTGCAGTCTGACTGTCGAATTCAATCATGACGCAAGGTTCGTCTCCCAGTACTTGAGCCTGATGACCTGGTTTGCACTCGTAAACATCGCCCAGGTTAACCGACTACCTCGCCTATTAACATTTGTGGCTGCGCGTTAGTAAAGTTTGGTATATCTTCAAGAGCTGGGCCCGCATTCGCCAAAGCAGCGTCCATTGCCGACTGGCTCGAAAATACAATCGTCGCAACTGCATGGTAACCCGCTGCAACCCCTGGTCCACCGGCAAGTCCCTTGGTGACTAAAGTACTTTCAATGTGCTCCCCCATAACGTCGCCAACGATGGCCATATGCTGGCCAAGATAATAATCGTAATCAAAAGTGGTGTCTTCACCTACCGGGTAAAGCACTTGCAGTGAAACTGCCATATCTATTTCTCCAGATTTTTTTAATGTTTATGTGACCTGTGATCTTATTTTACAACAATAGTTTGGCGCCTCCATTAAAGAGGATTATTCCTGCCGGCTGTTCTGGTTCGACTCATCTGTTTTGCTGGGCTCGATCAAAATACGTTATCCGTTCAAGAAACACTCCATCGTCCCTGGTTTTGACCATTGCCATGCCGCAAACCTCAGTGCCTTTTAACTCCCACCACTCCCAATCGGTCAAGATTCCATTCTTATCCTGACGGGCCTCGTCTGAAAGATTCCATTCGTTTGTCGCACCCAGTAATCGAGTTCGCGTATCCCATCGAACCATGTATTGCGCCAATGATTCTTTATTGACGGGTAATGCTTCAGCGGGATCGTCAAATATAAAATCAGATGATGCTGCCGATACCAGTTTTTCAGCATCAAGCTCGTACCATCCTTCTATATACCGCGCTCTTAGTTCAAATCTTGCAGTCATTGCTGTTTTCCTTCAGGCTTCAGAGGCTAAGCACTGGGCGACTTCTTAAGCCGGCCACCAGTGTCTGGTGAGATCCAACCTTCCGCGCTTCACTTTTCTTAGAAATTATGAGTCATTGAGCAATGGATCAACAACACCAACAGTGCATCGTTATTGGGTAATCGATTTGCGATGAATCAAGCAAATACACAGTCTATGCTGTCTTGCTTAGACTGTCTTAGTTGGTTCGTGAGCCCCCAAAGCCCGCTCAAGTCGCTAATCCCGCCTGACTGACCACTGAAAAACCGGCCACATCACGTCCATTGGCGCAATCCACCCCAACCCGGGGTCATCGCCTCCAGTCCACTTTCGTCCAGAACGCTCGTGTATCACGCCAAACATCTTGAGTTGGACCGTTTTACTATCCGATGCTTTGGCAGCGACATCATCGCCGGCTTGACCTCCATCCTAAGGCGGCCGTCAGATGTGCGTTTCCTGAGAGGAGACTTAGACAAGGTTATTGTCAGAATTGAACCGGTCTTTGGCTAATCAGAAGACACCTTTTTATGACTTCTATTTTATGACAAAACCCCCACGCCTGGCCTAGAACGGATCAACCGCATCGGCCAGCCTTACCAGCTTAAGTGCGTCATAACGCTCATCTGTCTCGTAGGAATCGAACCCAAAGCGAAAACTAATCGTCCGGTTAGGCAAGATTTGAATATATTGCCCACCATAGCCCCTCATAGTGGGTATCCACATTTTTTGCCCACCACGCGACTGATAAGGCAGGTGCCAGGTCGCGCCGTAGTAATGCACTTGCCCATGTTCTGTATAGGTTCCTGTGGGGAGGCCTTTATTTGTATCGAACGAAAAAATGCCCTCCAATAACTGCGGGTCAAGAATTTGCTGATCCTGAATTTTCCCACCGTCCAGAATCAACTTTCCAAGGGCAGCCACGTTATCCATGGTTAACAGCAGCCCGGCATCTGTCAGCGGCGCTTCGCTCGCAGGGTCGGGCTCAATCGTGTGAAACTTAACCGCATGGTGAATGCCGGCTGGCTCATAGACCTCGTCACGAACCATGTCCCACAGGCGTGAATCAGGGCCACGGTGTGATTTCAGCAGAGCGTCCAGGGCAGCGCCTGCGATATACAGATCCTGGTCACGATAACGCGCCACGGTTCCCGCAGGCCACGGATAACTCGGACAGGCAAATGCGGCAAGATTCTTCTCGTGCTGGCTCGGTGCGAGGAACCAATTGTGATAGTGGTTATAGGTGTTAAGCCCTTCTTCTGACTCTCGTGATTGCCACGGTTCAATCAGGTAATCTCCAAACACATTTGGCTCTGTACCGTTTTGGGCACCGGTGCCAATGCCTGTAGCCATGTCCATGCAATGGCCTATCGTGATACCCGACCACTTTTCATTTCCTCTGGCTTCAGGTAGCAAGGTGGCCACTTCGTAACTCCGTGGATCTTCTTTCATCACTTGTGCAAGACGCAGGTATGCAATGGTACAAAAAGCCGTCTTGGTTGCAGACCAGATGCCAAACTTCATCGAACGCGGATAAGGGTAATCACCCCTTGCCGTCCGACAAGGCGTTGCGTAGATCACCTCGTTCTTAACCAGGCCATTGACAATACTCGTGTCACCACCAAAACCTTGCTCTATATCTCGCATCAGATTTTCAGTGGCTTGTGAGCGCCAGATATTCAATGATTTCATTGGCAAGCTATCACGTTTTTCTTCCCGGTACGCTTTGCGCGTTAAATCGCACTCATTATGGCTCAGGCTTTGTACACACCCCTCTAACCAGCCCCATGCCAGAAGATTGTCCGGCACTAAAAAGGCCTTAGTCTCAACAACGACCTGGAAGAAGATTGACGAGATATCCGTTTCGTTAAATAAAAATGTTGCAATACCGTGATGGGTATCATTTTCAAAGATATTGCTCAACTGAAATGGCAGTGCAGCGCGAGACCAATGTCCGTCTGATGCTTCCGAGAAGACCTTCCCCGGTGATAATGTGAGATCCCAATAACTATCCCCATTGGGATTTCTTAACAGGCCACGGTCAAGCGGCACCAGATCGCCTTCACTGCTGGTAAGACGCAAAATGGCCGCTGGAAAAACATCAATGGCTTTACCATTGACCTTACCGCCCGGCTGGTTAGATTGCATTGGCGTCTGGGGTATCGCAATCGATACGGCTAAGCCATGCTGGACCGCGCTGGCGGGCTCAATGGGCGCAAAAAAGGCATTATCGACCGGGCCTCCTGCTACACCAGGATTTTGTAATTGGTCGGCAGTCAATTGCGTGCGGGGATTGATCATGTTTGATTTATGGTGGACCACGGAAGGGTTAGAGCCTGCGACCGTCTGACTAAAAGTCAGAGTGGTTTTTCAGCGATTAGTTCAATGGGCGCGATACAGTTTTTTGACAGTTGTGCTACTACATTGCTAATTTTTTCAGATGTTTTCTCCCCCATCAGAATGTGCAATCCCAGTGGTGGCGGCCCCTTGGAGTCCGCCATACGCACCTGTAAGCCAGCGAAAAACGCCATCGCGAAATCGCGCCGGTTACGCTCTGCAATCAATTTAAAGCCTGCGCCTGCCAGAGCTTTCTTGTATTCGTCGGGCGTAGCGACGGCGCTTGTTTCAGGCACCGAAGACCACGGCAATGGAAAATCCAGGTTCCCATCACCCACTCGCATCACATCAAAAATCCCCAGATGTCCTCCGGGCTTAAGCACACGGTTAATTTCCTTGGCCAGTGCTGTCTTATATTCGATATTCATACCCACGTGGAGCATATAAGCTGCGTCGAAACTATCATCTTCAAAAGGCATGTCCACTGCGCTTTCATGCAAAAGTGTGACCTGGTTTGAAAGGCCAACCCACGAACACAATATATTGCCGGTTTCAATATATTCGCCAGTCAGATCTACACCGGTGACCGTGCTGCCATAACGCGACGCCGCAAAGCGCGCAGCGCCCCCGATGCCACAACCGATATCCAGAACGTGATCATCTGCCCTAAGCCGCAACTGATCCAGAAACTCTCCAGTTGCCTGACGACCACCAATATGAAACTCATCCACCGGGCTAAGATCTTCCGCAGTAACCGTCGTTTGGGTTTTTCCAAGCACCCTGAGGCCGTCTTTGATCCTGTCAAGAATCCCGCCCTGCTCATAATGGGTGATCAGTGGATTGGGTTCGTTTGGTTGCATAGCGATTAGGTCTGTTTTTATTGGCAGCAATAACTCATTTATCGATCGATCAGAATCAGCATTTCACACTAACGAGCATTATTCACTTTCATCAGCAAAACAGAAGTGAACAATGCTATTAGACTTTGCGGGCGACAATACGGATACCGCCAAGTTTACCTCCGGTAAAGTGGCGCACCACTATTTCGTAGAAGTGTTCCATTATGTGTCGGGCCTTCTGGGTACGATAAGCTACCAGGCGTTCACGGGTAAACGCAGCCAATCATCTGACGTCTCTTCACAGCTCACCAATTCAAATCCCGCTGCCTTAAGGTCTCGAAGATAGGTTTCATAATCTGGCAAGCAGTTGGTGAACTGCTCTGTAGCAAGCTCAGATCTTTCGGAGTCAGTGAACTCCTTGCGAGCATAAAGATCCTCGGTAAAAAAGTAGCCGCCTTTATGCAGTAGGCCATAGCAGCGTTCCAGTAGCACGCTACGCTCAGGAATGTGATAAAGCGCAAACCAACTGGCAATCACATCGAAATATAGCGTGGACCACTCGTGAGTCAGAAAATCTCCACATACATGAGCCACTTTTTCTGCCAAGCCGCAACGGGCGCTAAGATGTGATGCCAGCTCGTTTTGATCAACCTGCAATTCCAAAGCGGTAACCTTGGCACCTGCTGTGGCAGCAATATGTCGGGCAGGACCGCCGAGTCCCGATCCGATCTCAAGGACCGAACTGCTCGCTGCGATACCAGGTGCACGAACCGCCTCATCAACCGATTCAGTGCCGTGATAATGCAGTTGATCAAACGGCGTAAGCTCACTGGCGGACAGTGGCCCCTGCTCGCCTTTGCCCATGTGTTGAAGCTCGGTCAGCACCCGACCCACATGACGATAGAACTTCATGCTCTTGATGTCGCTACTCAAACTATTCGATTCACTCATGGTGAACTCAATCTACAGCAATCTATTGGTAGCAACAGCGAAATTGTGACACGTACAGTATCGAGCCTGCGACCTGCTGATTACAAAGCGATTAGCTTGCCCTTCTTCTTTATTTATGTAAGTGACTTTATCGTTCTGAAAATCAAGTAAAGGTCATTGCGCGGTTGGTGCTGAAGTTTTTATCTGCCGCCATTAAAGACGGTGATTTATCCCGGTCGCTTATCAAATGCCGGAATGCCTTCAGGAATATGATGGTAATCCTGCTTATCGCAGGTAAAGATCGCTACAGCCGGTGCAAAAATTGAAGGGTCATCCAAGGTTCCCACCTTGATCACAATCGAACCTGGCCTGCTCGGAGTTTCTGATGCGATTCCAGTGCCGCAGTTCTCACAAAAATGTCGGGTCACCGGGCGTTCAAGATCAGAACGACGGAATTGCTTCATTTCACCAGATGTAAGCTGAAAACTCTCAAAAGGAAAAATCATCAGCGCTGCCGGATTTCCTCCGCTGATGTACTGACACTCCCGACAGTGACACTGCAGCGAGGCTTGTGCCTCACCGGTAATTTCATAACGAACCGCACCACAGTAACATCCTCCGGTTGTCTTCATTTTGCGCTCCCTCCTACATAGTGTTTCTCCATGCGCAATTATAGAACGGGTAGTGTTTTGGTAATTATTTGATCGCGAAAAGCTCACGATTGAGCGTTAAATGGTCGTTCGATTCGAGCGAGTCGCTCTCATCGACCCCCTGAGTTGGCGAAAACATTGCGCCACCACAGAGTTCGCGTATGACAATAAGATCCGTGTTACTGATGACTTCCGGCCTGATGCCATCCCCGCCAGGTGTTACCACCTTCAGGGTCATAGTTATCCCCGGAGCAGGATTAATTAAATGAGCTATTTAGAAACCGGCGATACATGTAAATTCGCCTGCGGTCACACACCGACATCTTCGAAAACCTATGTCACACTCAGAAATATGACACCAGCGTGATAAAGGTGGCAACACCGGCACAAACCGCGAGCAGAACCCTCCGCCCCAGCAGAAAGAAAACCACAAGCCCGACAATAACCCCAAAGACCCTAAAAGCCAGAGGCGTTTGGGTTAACGGGCCTATTGGCAGAACGATCATCCGAGCGATAAGGCCCCCCAGCATCGCGTAAGAAACGCAGGTGACCCATTGAAAAACTGCACCCTCATGATTGATGCGTGACGCAAACAAAACGCCTAAGCCACGCCAAAGATAAGTGGCACCAATTGCACCCAATGTCACTAGTCCGATATCGATAGCCTGCACATCAATCATGATTTTTTTTCCGATCCTGACGCTTTTGCCCTACGAGAAAAGCCAATGTACCTCCAACCACTCCCGTTATCAGTAGATCCAGATCAGGTGCTATCAGATGAAAAAGCACACCCAGTGGAGCGCCAATCAGCAACGCGATAGACGCACTGCGACCTTGAGCGCCTGCCAACAAAATGGCAAAGAACAACGGATTCAGGAAAATCAGTCCGAGCGCGATTGACCGTGGCAACAGGCCAACCCCTAAGAACCCGATAGCAGTACCCAGCAACCCTGAGGCCATACAAATAGATGCGAATACAATGTAATAACGCTGCCGCAATTCAGGTGAGATTGTCCCAAAACGCCTCAGTCCTGCAGCCCAGGAATTAATCGATAACATCTGCACCAGAACAAACATCCATCCAGGGCGCGTAGCGCTGGACCGTATCAGCGGGACAAAAGATACGACCATTGGCAAGAAGCGTGCGTTGGCCAAAGCCACAGCAAGAATGACAAAAAAGGCTGAAGCACCTGCCGCATGCAGTTCTACCAGAGTTAACTGCCCTGGCAACCCCCAAATCCCAGCAGTCGCAGCCAACGCCACTGTAAAGGGCAAACCACTTTCGTGGACCAACGAGCCAAATCCCGTCATGCTCGCAAGTAAAGTCAATGCGGGAAAACCAATCGCGTCTTTAACAGCAAGGCGGGTAACCTCGCCAGATTGGTTAAGCATAAATCCGGCTAAGGTTTAGGGTGGAACTATGGTTCGGGATTCTTAGGTCAACCATTTCCATTTCGTATCAAAAGGCTGTCTCGACTGAGGGAAGCGTTTCAAATGAACACCGCTTTTGCATAGATCCTTGGAATTGCTGGTTTATGGTGGGCCGTTCAGAGATCGAACCTGCAGCCATCCGATTAAAAGTTAGATGGTCTAACTCACGATAACACTACCATACCTGTCAAAGGGTAATGGTCTCCTGTGGGCTGCCATAGCCGTTGCTGAGGTGAATCATAGCCCCCCAGTCACGCCACGAAAGCTAACCTATCCAGTTTGCAAATTGTTACACACGGGGGTTCCCTCACCTGCCCGTGTCCGTTACAGTACGAACGCCAACTAAAAGCGCCTATCTAAGAAGGGGCATCCAATTTATAGTGGGTAACGAACGCGTCCGCAGAGAATACCTCAGCGAGGACCAGGACCTCTCGCAACAGCAGTATTTCGGGGAACGGATTGTCACCACAGTCCGTTTTTCTACCGACCCACGGGACATCGGCTGGGTGCGCGAAAACGTACCCTGTCAGGCAGCGTGCCCGGCCGACACCAACATTCCCGGTTATATCCGCACTATAGTTGAGGGCCGCTACGGCCGCTCCTACGAACTCAACCGCATTGCCAATATCCTGCCCGGCGTACTCGGACGGATATGCTCCCGCCCCTGCGAGCCAGTCTGCCGCCACGGCTGGCCAGGTAACGGCAAGCCGGTAAGTATCTGTCATCTCAAACGATCAGCCGCTACTCTCAAAACTGAGAGCCACCGTATCAGCGAGCATCTCTATACCCCAACCAGTCGACGGGTTGCGATCGTTGGCGGTGGCCCTGCCGGTATCGCCGCAGCCCACGACCTGTCAATACTCGGTCACAGCGTCACTATCTACGAGCGCGAGGCACGGGCCGGCGGCATGCTGCGCTACGGCATCCCGAGGTTCCGCCTGCCGCGCGGGATGCTGGACATCGAGGTGCAAAACGCCACCCGAATGGGGGTAACAGTGCAAACCGGTGTCACTATAGGCACCAACGAAGATGAGGTGCCACTTTCTGACCTGCTGAACCAGTTTGACGCAGTACTGCTTGCTACAGGTTGCATGGCAGCCATGCCGCTGCCGCTGCGTGACCAGAACACCGATCAGGACCTCGTGGCGCAACTGCCAAACGCGGAATATGGCCTGGATTTCCTGCTCGATCTGCACCGGGGTAAAACAAAGACTGTCGGGCAGCGGGTGGCCGTAGTCGGTGCCGGCTTCACCGCGCTGGACTGCGCACGGGTCGCGCGGCGCCTGGGTGCTGAGGCCGTCAGTATCCATATACGTACCAGCGAGAATTACATCCCGGTTATGGACGAGGAGATTCTAGAAGCCAAGCGTGAGGGGATTCCGATCCGCGGCCTGCGCACCCCGGTCGCACTACAGATTGATGACAATGGCGTAGGTACCGGTATCTGTTTCGTTCAGAACCGGCTTGGCGGCTGGCGGGCCAGCGGCCGGCGTGAGGCAATTCCGATTCCCGGCTCCGAATTCACAGAACCCTTCGACACACTGCTGGTTGCCATCGGCCAGCGCACCGTAAACGACTATCTCGACGTACCCGTTGAGCTTGATCGCTGGAGTAATATTCGCATCGGCGAAGACGACATGACTTCAGTCAAAGGCCTTTTCGCTACCGGCGATTTTGTCAGCGGCGCATCTACCGTGATTGAGGCTATCGGCCACGGGCGGGAGACTGCGGTCAAACTGGACAGCTGGCTCATGGGGCGGGTACGCCAACACAAGGTGGTTCGTATTGAACCCGTAGACAAGCCTGTGCGCGAACGCCAGTTTGACTTTATCGAGCGACAGAACATGCCCACCGCCGCTGTTGCCGACCGCTTTGGCCGAATGAACACCGAGGTCGAACAGGGACTCGATGCCGACCACAGCCTGGCGGAAGCGAAGCGCTGCTACCTCTGTTATCTTAAGTACGAGATCGATGTCGATAATTGCATCTATTGCCGTGCCTGTATTGAGGTAGCGCCAAGGGACTGTATCAAGTTGGTCAAGGGTGTAGCGATTAATGATGACGGCACCTACGGAGAATTGGACGAGACCGGGGTGTGGCGTGATGCGGCAGCAATCTGGGTCGACAACGATGAATGCATCCGTTGTGGGGCCTGCTACAAGGTCTGCCCGACCCGCTGCATATCAATTACCAAAAACGAGATCATCACCCAGGATATCTGATCCATGCCGTCATCCATGCATCACGTAGTCCTCGGACATGGTATCGCGGGCAACCACGCGGCCAGTGTGATTCGTGAGCGGGAACCCGATTCCCGGATCACCATCGTCTCGGCAGGGGCCCTGCTTTTCTACAACCGCTACGACTTGCCGGACGTGTTTCGGGGTCGGCACCAGTGGGTTGATTATCTGGTTCACCCACCTGAGTATTACGAATCACAAAACATTGCGCTACGCCGAAAGACCCGGGTCGTGGAGCTCGATACGCAAACCCAGACCCTGTCGCTCGCCCATCGCGAGACTCTGCACTACGATAAATTGCTGATAGCAACCGGGGGGCGCGCCTACATCCCGGAGCGACTGCTCGACAATACTGACCTGATGAACAATTTTCACAACTTCCGTGTTGCAATGCAGACGCAAAGATCGGTTCGCAAGAACGGCACTGTGATCATGCTTGGCGGCGACGTAATGGGCCTTGACCTCGCCCGCACCATCATCGCCGCCGGGCACCGCGTAATCGTGGCACTCGACAACCGCACATTCTGGCCACACGAAGTCGCGCAAAATGAGCGCCCGCGCTACCTGCAGGCACTGGAGAACATGGGGCTGGATGTGCGGGACCACGGCAGAGTGGACCACATCGAGGTTGGCAACAGCAAAGGCCCGGCGAGACGAGTGCTGTTTGAGGATGGCAGCGAGATCCGCGGCGACATCGTCATGCCTTTTTTTGGCCTCGTTCCTGCCGTTGACTTCCTGGCCACTTCAGGCATCGACATGGAGCGGGGAATCCTGGTCAGCCCACAACTGCAGACCGCCCGAGACAACATCTGGGCGGCCGGTGATGTCTGCCAAATCTGGTCGACCACAAGCAATGCCTACCGCTTTTACTACGGCTACCGTAACGTGAAGATGATGGGGGAAGTGGCCGCCTACAACATGACCGGTGAGCAGTCGGCGTTCGAATCGACCGTCGACGAAACCTTGGAGGTTACCAGCAAAGGCACGCTGCACTCACCCTTCTGGGAATTCGATTAACGTGGCTAAGCAAACCGACATCCAGATCTCGATCTGTGGTTCCGCCGGTGACGGAACCATTGCCGTGGGTGATATTTTCAAACGGGCTATGGCCAGGGCCGGCTACCGGGTGATCGCCTTCGACCATTATCCCGCCGAGATACGCGGTTTCGGCAAATGCATCGCACGTACCCGCGTAGCGACCAGCCGGGTGTACTCGATGAAAGGGTATTCCGACGTACTGGTATCGCTCAATGACATGCATGCCATTCCGCACGTGGGTGAAGTCCGCAATTACGGGGCGCTCATCTACGATTCCGCACCGATGAGCGCGGTTGCTGAGGGCGCCCATATCTCCGGTCACCTGAAACCGGGGCACATACCCTACGCGTTTCCCATGCGGGAGGTGTCAGAGTTGGCTACCGGGGCCAATCGATCGCGTAACTTTGTCGCACTGGGCTTTGTCGCCGGCCTCTATCAACTGCCGCAGGATACTTTCCATCATGCCATTGCTGCCAAGTTCGAATCCAAGGCAGCCGCGGTGACCAAGAGCGCGCTGGCTGCGTTCGATTCGGGTTTTGAGGCCGGGGCGGCCAGTTACCAGTTTGATGATGTACGCATAGACGCACCAAGGGGGCGCAAGAACGCTCACGAAGCGCACATGATGACGGGTAACGGTGCCATCGTGCAGGGCTGCCTGGACGCGGGTATCGAAACCTTTTTTGGCTATCCGATCACTCCGGCCACCGGGATCATGGAACGCCTCGCCGTAGAAATGCCCCGCCGCGGCGGGCGGCTGGTGCAGACCGAAGACGAGATTGCGGCAATTTCGGCAACCATCGGCGCCGGCTACGCCGGGTCCCGGGCCGCTACCGCTACCTCCGGACCTGGCTTATCCCTGATGACCGAGATGATGGGGCTGGGGGTAATGGCTGAGGTGCCGGTGGTGATCTTCGTTTCTCAGCGCGGCGGACCCAGTACCGGCTTGCCGACCAAGACTGAGCAGTCTGATCTCAACCTTGCCGTGTGGGGTGGACACGGCGATGCCAAGCGCATCGTCCTTGCGCCAACCAACGTTGAAGGCTGCCGCCGCTGTGCCGGCCGCGCTTTTGAGATAGCCGAGCAATTTCAGGTCCCGGTCATCGTCCTGATCGATCTGTACCTCTCGAATCGCTACGAAACCGTATTCCTGCAGGATGAGAATGAGTGTCTGCCCAAGAACTGGAAACATTCAACCACACCCGGAGCCGGGTACCGCCGCTATGAGCTCACGAGCGATGGCGTCAGCCCACGCTGCATTCCAGGCGAGGCAGGCGGTATCCATACCGCCACCGGGCTGGAGCATGATGAATACGGCAACCCCAGTGACAACTCCCGCACGCACAGTCTGATGACTGAGAAAAGGCACGAAAAACTGCAGGCGGCGATTAAGTACCCTGGCATCAACTTTACCAAGCGTTTCGGGGACAGTGGCAAAGTTGAGGTCGGCCTGTTGACCTGGGGATCGACCTTCGGTGAGACGCTCGAAGCAATGCTGCTTGCTCAAAAAGAAGGTATTCGCTGCGCGGCGATGAAAGTCGTGATGCTGTCACCCTTCCCCGTTCGGCCAGTGCTGCGCTTTTACAAGGACTGTCAGCAGATTCTCGTTCCCGAACTGAACTACACCGGTCAATTCGCTAAGTTGCTCTCCAGTGAAATCGTTTTGCCAGTCACCCGGATCAGTCATACCACTGGTGCACCACTTGACGTCAACATTCTGCTCGAAACGATCCGCAGGGCTGCCCGAAAACACCGGCGTCACCACAACGCAGCCTGACGCCCAGCCGAGACCAAACGCCATGATCCCCCAGCAGCCTGTATACCTCGAAGACAAGGTTGACGAAATCCGTCAAAGTGGACGCCTGGACTACCGTTCCCAGGCGCTACCGACCTGGTGTCCCGGCTGCGGCTACTACAGCGTGACCGAGGGGCTGGCCAACGCACTCAATGACCTGCAGGCCCCAAAAGAGAATACCGTTGTCGTGTCTGGCATCGGCTGCGCGTCGCGCTTTCCTTTCTTTATGGACACTTACGGTTTTCACACCCTGCATGGCCGTGCACTCCCGGTTGCCACCGGCATTAAGGTAGCTAACGAGAAACTCACGGTTGTTGCTATCGGCGGTGACGGCGACGGGTTCGCCATCGGCGGTGGCCACATTCCTCACACTGCCCGGCGCAACGTCGACATCACCTATATCCTGTTTGATAACGGCATCTACGGCCTGACCAAGGGCCAGGTATCTCCGACCTCGGCCATCGGCTTTACAACCCCAACCTCTCCATTTGCAAACCGCGACGCGCCACTTAACCCGCTATTGATGCTGTTGTCCTATGGTGCAAGCTGGGTCGGCCAAGCTTATGCCGGCTGGTCACATCACCTCGCCGACCTGATCCGACAGGCGCTCGAACATCGGGGCTTTTCCTATCTGCACGTGCTGTCGCCCTGCGTCACTTTCGACAAAACCGACCGCACCTACCAGAATCTCGATTTGGCCGTGCGCGAGTTGGATACCGACCACGACAGTTCTGATCTAGCACTTGCCATGCAGGCTGCTACCGATACCAGTACCCCGGCACTCGGCCTGTATTACACCAGCCAGCGAGAAACTCTGGGGCAGGCACTGGATCAGGTTGCACTCCGCGCAGGTGCAGCGGCAGAAAGTGCCTCCCTTGGATGACTCTGCGCATTTGTTCGAGAAATAATTGGTTAACTCTTTTTACATCAGCCATTCCGGTTGCCGCGCAATTCAACACCACCATTTCTTAAGCCCTCGCAAGTGGCTGAAATATGGTAGGCCGTGCAGGGATCGAGCCTGCGACCACCTGATTAAAAGTCAGATGCTTTAACCCACAGAAACACAGCTATTGCAGTGTAACTCGCATTTTATGCGGCCCATTGCATTTTTGTTTGTAACTCTTTTCGCTCTTTTGTTTCAGTTATCAACCTGTTTTATGGGATGACAATGGAACCACTATTGTTGCCTTGTTGCGATAAAACTTTTTGGTTGTTGATGTTGATGCATGACCCAATCTTTCTGAGGCTGTCTGTAAGTCATCTTCAGACCCCACCAAGTTTCTGGGTGAGCGCTCTGAGAACGTTAGAATGATTCTGTCTCTAAACATTTTCATCTACCCTGCTCTTAAATGGATACCATGGAACTGTATTATCATGAGTCCCTATTTGTTCCATGCCAGATGAATAACAATCGATGGAAATCGTTTCCTTTCGACGTGCTGAGCTAAACGATGATGAGCTGATTAGCCGCTGGTTCCATTCGCCCCATGTAAGCGAATTTTGGGGTGAAGCATCCACAAATATTCGTGATTTTCAGGACGCTATGACGGGTGTTTGCGGTCTCTTCCATTACTGGATTGGCCAAGACGATACCATCCCATTTTGCCTGCTGATAACGACGGATGCGACTAGAGACACGCCAGAACATCTGGCGCCGTTCCTTCCAGAAACAGGCGAGGCTTGGACTCTTGATGTTCTGATCGGGCCTTCAGAATATGTTGGCCGTGGTATCGCAACACAAATGTTGGAATCTTTTCTATCTCACCTTCAATACCAGAACCGTGCCCTACGAACCATTCTCATCGATCCCGAAGCCAACAATTCTCGAGCCATCCATGTTTATGAGAAGGTGGGATTCCAATTAGTTTCAGAGTTCGTGCCGTCAGATGGCGCCTTTCAGGGTAAGCCTCACGTTCTTATGGCTTACCATTACTGCCAAACAAATAGTGCCTGTTAAGAAGGGAAACTTGGCGTAGCGGATAGGACATCATTAATACCGCTGAAACGAAAGAAAAGGAGGTCTCAGTTGCCGCAAAAAATCAGCACCATAACTGCCCGCGTTTGGCGTGGAGACTCGTCCGGGGGGCGGTATGAACAGTATGAAGTGCCCGCAAAGGACAGTCAGACCGTTCTAGATGTTGTCACCTGGATTCAACGCAAGATTGACCCCAATCTCACGTATCGATTTTCTTGCCGGGTGGGGATGTGCGGTTCATGTGCGATGACTGTGAACGGCAAACCTCGTTGGACGTGCAGAACCCACGTTGAGAAAGTTCTCGAAGATGGGGCAATCACCATTGATCCGTTGCGAAATCTTCCTGTAGTCAAAGACCTTGCCTGTGATCTCACAGAGTTCTTTTCCAAGTGGATAAAGGCAGAAGGCCGATTTGTCCCAAAGGCACGCAGGAATGATCCGATCCAGATCATCAGTCCTAGGGACAAGAGACGACAGGAAGCGAACACAGGCATTGAATGTATCAATTGTGCTGTTTGCTACGCTGCCTGCGACGTAGTTGAAAACAACGAAGACTATTTAGGACCAGCCGCCTTAAATCGGGCCTGGACATTGGTCAACGATGTTCGAGACGGTGGAAATAAGGAGCGGCTTCGCGCAGTCTCGGGAATTGGTGGATGCCAAAACTGTCACTCGCAACAAGGATGTACATCCCATTGTCCAAACACACTCAACCCAACACGCTCGATTGCCGGATTGAAGCGCGCGGCCTTTAGTGCTGCTTTAAAGGGAGAGATCTAGGGCTATGCTTGGAATTCGTCTATATATGGCGCAACGAATCAGTGCGATGTTGATCGCGCCCCTGATGTTGGTACACCTGGGTGTCATGGTGTACGCCATACAGGGTGGGCTTAGTGCTGCAGAGATTCTGGGTCGAACTCAAGGTAGTTTGATGTGGGGGTTGAACTACGGACTATTCGTACTTGCTGTATCGGTACATGCTGCTATTGGACTACGCGTCGTAATCTACGAAACGTTCGGCCTGACCAAAAAGTCTCTCGACGTCTTTACTGTAGTTATAGCGGTTGTCCTTTTGGTTATGGGTGGTCGAGCGATGTATGCGGTGGTTCTATCATGATCAAGCCACATCGTAATCAACCACTATGGTACGCCTACATCCTGCACCGCTTTTCCGGGGTTTTGCTGGCTGTTTTTCTACCTTTTCATTTCTACGTTCTGGGTCTGGCACTCAGCAACACTGAAAGGCTGGATTCTTTACTCAACTGGACCGAGCAACCTTTGGTCAAATTTGCAGAATTCGTCCTGGTTTTTTTACTGGCGGCCCATCTTTTTGGTGGGCTCAGGTTACTGGTTTTAGAGTTTCTGCCCTGGCGTCCCATCCAGAAAACACTGGCAGCAACTGCTGCCGGTGTGGCCTTCTTTCTGGCATTGGCATTCTTATTGCGGGCTATCTAGTCATGATTACGAGAACTGAGACCGATATTCTAATCCTTGGATCAGGGGGGGCCGGCTTGCTGGCCGCGATACATGCGCATAGAACAAATCCCGATCTGAACATTACCATTGCTGTAAAAGGACTAATGGGAAAGTGCGGCTGCACTCGGATGGTTCAAGGTGGTTATAACGTTGCGCTAAGCGATGCAGATTCAGTTGAACGCCATTTTATGGATACGATAGTTGGCGGCAAATGGATCGTTGATCAGGACCTGGCCTGGAAACTGTGCGAAACCGCCGTTGAAAGAGTGCGGGAGCTTGAGAATGAAATGGGCTGTTTCTTCGATCGTGAGGAGAATGGCACTTTGCACCATAAGGCCTTTGCTGGGCAAACCGCTGATCGTACCGTACATAAAGGCGATCTCACCGGTATTGAAATTATCAATCGATTGATGGAGCAGGTGCTTGCGTTACCGGTCAATCGAATGGAGGAACATCGGGCACTTGCATTAATACCCAGTGCGAATGGTAAACAGTTAGCAGGGGTTTTGCTGGTCGACATGCGGACCGGTAACTTTCATTTGGTGCGTGCGAAGGCAGTTTTGTTGGCTACTGGCGGCGGACCAACTATGTATCGTTACTACACACCGTCTGGTGAAAAAAGCATGGATGGACTAGCCATGGTGTTTCGATTGGGTCTGCCTTTACGTGATATGGAAATGGTGCAGTTTCACCCAACTGGTCTACTGGGGGGAAAGGATACTCGTATGACTGGAACTGTTCTTGAGGAAGGGCTGCGTGGTGCCGGAGGCCAATTGCTGAATGGCGCCGGTGAGCGGTTCACGTTCAAGTATGACGATCGAGGTGAGAGAGCGACTCGGGACATTGTCAGTCGTGCCATTTATGCAGAGATGCGCGATGGAAATACCACACCCAACGGGGGTGTGTACATTTCTATGAGCCATCTTGGCGTTGAGAACGTGCGTAAAAGGTTTAAGGGGATGGTCAGACGTTGTGCCGATTGTGGTTTTGACCTGGCCGGCGGTCGAGTAGAAGTCGTTCCCACAGCACACTATCTTATGGGTGGGCTGGTATGTGATACCGATACCAAAACTGAGTTAAAAGGTTTGTTCGTCGCGGGTGAGGATGCTGGTGGTGTTCACGGTGCCAATCGGCTAGGTGGCAATGGTGTAGCGAATTCGACAGTCTATGGAGGGGTGTCGGGAGAAGAGATGGCTCTTTTTGTAGGTGACATTAACCACTATCAAGATATTGATGAGGAAGTGTTGGAGGCTGAAATTGATCGGGCACTACTGCCGTTCAAAATCGAAGGGGATGCTGTCGATGTTAATGAGTTGCGGGAAAGGCTCATGGACATCATGTGGGAATGTGTAGGTGTTCTTCGAACTGAAGATGGAATCAAGGACGGAATTCAGAAAATAGAAGAACTGCGCACCGATTTGTTGAATTCTGGTATCGGTCCTGAGAGCAGGGTTTTTAATTTAACCTGGCATGACTGGATAAATCTGTACAACCTGATCGAGGTTTCTCGGGTCATCGCCGAGGCTTCTCTTGGTCGTGACAATTCCAGAGGCGCACACTTTCGAGAGGACTTCCCCGAGGAGGGTCTCCCGCAAGATTCATATTTTACCCTGGTACGAAATCGGCATGACGAAATCGAAGTAACTCGAGAGCCAGTCAATTTTTCAATTATTCAACCCGGTGAGTCTCTGATTGATGGGTATACCCAGACAGCACCCAAGGTTAGGAACGAGGCTAAGTAGATGGTTTCCGACCGAGCTATTTCAAATGACTTACTAGAGCTTACGGTGCTTAGTTTCTTAAAGTTGATGCCAAGAGGATAAATTAGTGAATCTCAATATGCAGATTGTCGAGGACGCAGCTAAAGAGCTTTATATAAGAGCGCTGAAGCAGCTTCCGCCTGACATTAAAACCGGTTTCAACAGATTGGCGGAAAGTGAAACCGACACGACCGCCAGTACCATTTTGGGCACGATGATGGTCAATATCGAAGTTGCGGAGAAAACCAATAATCTACTCTGCCAGGATACCGGATTACCTATCTATAACATTTACATTGGGCCGGGCCTGCAATTTGATGGCGTCAAATTGAAACAAGCAATCAGACTTGGCTGTGAACGCGCGACCAAAGAGCACCCTTTGCGCTCCTCAGTGGTTCATCCAATCACTCGGGTGAATAACCACACCGGCACAGGCGAACGAATTCCGGTGATTAATGTAGATTTTATTGATCGTTCCGAAGAATTGAGAATGGAGATGGTGCCGAAAGGCAGTGGTTCTGAAAACGGTTCTTTTTTGCGCATGTGTGTTCCAGCCGAGGGGGTTAACGCGGTCAAGACCTTCGTGATTGATCAAGTGATTGAGGCGGGGGGTAAAGTTTGCCCACCTACTATCGTTGGTGTGGGTGTAGGTGGCACCGCCGACCTTTGTATGCATCTGGCAAAGAAAGCAGCGACTCGGCCACTGGGTGGCTATTGTAATGATACAGAAGGTGCGAAATTAGAAAAGGAATTGTCCGCGGCGGTCAATAGTCTTGGTATTGGCCCACAGGGGTTAGGTGGTGAATCCACAGCTTTCGCCGTACATGTCGAGACGGCTGCAACTCATATTACGATGAATCCGGTGGCGGTCAATATTCAATGCCACTCCGCACGACGTGCATCAGCAACAATTACACCGCAAGGTGTCAGCTACGGGTATTAAATATGACTCATTATGATTTTGATACGCCGGTAAACGAGACTCAGATTCGCCAGTTAAAGATTGGCGATACCGTAACATTAAACACAACCCTGTTTGGGATACGCGATGCAACCCAGATTCACATGTTTGATCGTAATCGCAAAACCCGCTTCGACCTCAGGGGGCACGCTGTTATTCATACCGCACCCAATGTGCGTAAAGTCGATAAATCCACACAATATCCTACTGGATATGCTCCTGTGTGTATTGGAACCACAACCAGCGCGCGCATGGAACGGTTTACCCGCCCTTTAATGAAGGAATACGGTGTTCGCGCCATTATAGGAAAAGGGGGGTTACTAGATGACTCTAAGCAGGCATTTGCTGAATTAGGGGGTGTTTACCTCGCTATTATCGGAGGCACTGCTGCATTGGAGACAACCTGGATCGAGGCGATTGAAGACGTCGATATGGATGATCTAAATCCGGAAAGCCTATGGCGATTTCGAATTCGCGAATTTGGGCCTTTATTAGTTGGTATGGATGCCCACGGTGGCAGCCTCTATGACAACATACGCAGTACGGTGGCGCAACGGCGTGATGCGGCGCTAGCTGCTATTGGTGTCATCAGTTGATTTGCAATAATTCGGAATCAATCTGAGATCCGGGTAGGACCAACTTGCTGCGCTGAGGAAGTAGAAGGAAAGGATGTCCAGATTCGCTTTTTGGGGAATTTGTAAATGGAATACCTGCAAACGTCGGTCCTGGCCACATTGGAGATGCCAGAGGCTGTCTGAATCGCACTTATCGTGGTAGTGGAGCGCGGTTAAGCTCCGCTATCAATAATGGTGGGCCCGGAAGGACTCGAAGTGATTTATAAGTTATTGAATTATTGAAGTAAGTTACGCAACCGCCAAATAGTTACCGTCAAAGTTACCGCCTAAAGTGCTGGATTCGGTTGGACGTGATTCGATCCAGGTGGATTAGAAGGAGTGGCGTGGGTCAACTAGCGTCAGAATGACGAAAGCGGATAGACAGGTGTAGCATTCACTTCTCCCACTGCCATTTTGTATGGCTGAGAAGTGTCTAGCAAACTGGGGGCGATTCCGGCGATGTAATCTAAATGTCTCTCTTAATTTATACAGCAGACTGTTCCATATCTTTTGACGACTTACAATTTCTTCCCACATCTACTGAAAGCAAATTCCTACCCCTATCCCCGAATTAGTTCTATTCTTTTGTAGAATATTGTTCATCCAGGAGACTCCACTCCTTCAAACCAATGATTTCTTTGAATTCATCAAAACCGACACCTTCTCCCTCAAGATTTAGTTTCCCTTCTTGTAAATCTTTTAATGCCTGCTGCATGGTTTTAACGATCCTGAAAATCATTGTTACTGGATATGAAACCATTGCAAAGCCAATTTCCCCCAATTCAGTCGGTGACAAAATTGGTGTACGACCACTTTCCAGCATATTAGCCATTTGGGGCACATCAAATGCCGCACCTATTTTCTCTAATTCTTCTACTGTTTGCGGGGCTTCAATGAAAATTCCATCAGCACCAGCCATGAGATAGGCCTCTGCACGACGTAGAGCTTCGTCAAGTCCGTATACCGCAAGAGAATCTGTACGGGCTATTAGGAAGGTCTCGTTATTAGTCTTTGCTTCTGCAGCGGCTTTGAATTTGTCAGTCATAACTGTTTGTGGAACAATCTCTTTCCCATCTAGGTGCCCGCAACGTTTGGGACTGACCTGGTCCTCCATAAAGAGAGCTTGAGCCCCCATGGATTCATATGTCTGCACAGTACGAATTACATTTTTTACGTCTCCATAACCATCATCCGCATCTACCAGCAAAGGAAGAGAACTGGCGGATATAATATCTTTGATTCCTGCCTGCATTTCTCCAAAACCTGCCAACCCTAAATCCGGCAGTGCGTGTCTAGCGGCAAGTAGAGGAAAACCGCCTATTACATAGGCAGTAAACCCCGCTTGTTCAATCAGTCTTGCAGAAAGTGCATCGTGTGCAGCGGGCAGCAGTAATGGTTTCTCCTTGCTCAAAGCCTGAGCCCACGTCGTTTGTGTGCGCTGAATCATTAATAAAAATTGTATGGAATATATAGAGCAATTTGTGGCAGAAACCATAAGATTACGGCCATACTGAGCATAATAATAGAAAAAGGCCAGGCCCCTTTGACCACTTCCTGCAAACTGGTCTTGCCAACAGCCTGTATTACAAAGAGGTTCATACCTACAGGGGGAGTAATCAATGCGGTTTCGATCAAAAGTACGAAAAAAATACCAAACCAGATCGGATCGACCATCATAGTTACCAGAGACGGGAAAAGCACAGGTACCATTATTAACAGCATGGAGAGTGATTCAAGAAAAAACCCCATGAACAATAAAACTATGCCAACAGTCAGAATAAAGATCGACGGATTAGAGATGTATTCTGTAATTAACTGCGAGATGTCTTGAGGGATGCGGTAGAGAGTAATTGCATAGGAAAAGACCTTTGCACCGGCAACAATCAAAAACACCATGATCGTTGTTTTCATCGAATCGTCTACGGCTTCGACCATTCTTTTCCAATTCATTCTACCCATTGCAAAGGTAATCATCAGTGAAAGGATAAATCCTACTCCTGCGCTTTCTGAAGGAGTAGCCAACCCCATATAAATTGAACCTATGATGGCTATAGCCAACCCTATTGTGGGGAAGGCCATGATAGTAGCTTGCACACGTTCCCGTAGATTGGCTTTTGCTGCAGGTTGAAAACCACTTCTTTTTGCAGAATAAATTGAGAAGGCAATGAAAACGGCAATCAAAGATAATCCAGGACCAATACCTGCGAGAAAGAGGGTTGGAATCGAGGATTCAGTGACAACTCCATAAATAATAAGTGGTATTGAAGGGGGAATCATGATTCCCAATGTACCTCCGGCTGCCAGCAACCCAAATATAAACGAGCGTTCGTAACCCCGTTTTTCCATTTCAGGCATGGCTACTGTACCTATGGTTGCGGCAGTAGCAACAGAAGATCCGGAAATTGCAGAAAAAATTCCACAGGATAAGATTGTCGCAACGCCCAGTCCTCCAGGCCAATGACCAACCCATGATTGCACAGCTGCAAATAGATCTTTTCCAACACCACCTTTAAGCAAAACATTGCTCATCAATAAAAACAAAGGAACTGCCAGTAATTCAAAAGAATCCATTGTGCCGTATAACCTTTGAGGCACGCCGTTTAGATTGAATCCCATCCACCAAAGCAGAAATACTCCTAAGCCTCCAAGCGCAAACGCGACTGGGACACGAAAAATAAAAAGTGTCAGCAAGCCACCTAAAATCAGCACAGCTTCCATGTCAGTGCTGTACCTCGCTTAAAGAATCAGAGAAGGCATCAGTTTTCCAAGATTTATACAATTCAGCTAGTGACTGCAGAGAAATAAGTGCAAAACCAAACCAGACTGATCCATGTGTCACCCACTTAGGTGGTGCTAGAAAAGTGTCAGTGGTATGCCCTCTAAGCAAAGCTTGATACCAAAGTTCAAAGCCGTACCAGACAACAACCAGTGAGAAAGTCAGTATGACCAAAATGGCAAAAGTATCAGTGAGTTTTCTTGAGAGGCTGTTCTTATCCTTGAACGCAACATCAATTACTATTAGTTGACGGTGCTTCAAGGCAAAACTACCAGCTAAGAAGGTAGCCCAAATTTGAAATATTCGTGAAACCTCATCTACCCAAATTGTAGGCATAGTGAAAAAATGTCTCATAAAGACTTCATAAGAAACAAAAATTCCTACCGCAAAAAACATCCAGGCAGCAAGTTTGCCTGTAAATTCGGACAATCTATCAATCAGGGTGATCATGAATATGATGGGGGGGTCTTAAACAGAACTGTCAGCAGGTATAGGGGTTTTCGTACCCCTATACCTGCTGAGAACTTAGGGATTGCGGGCAGCATTTACTGCTTCTTCTCCAGCTTTACCATTTTCTTTGATAAAACGGTCAACTACTGAAGCTGTAGCTTCTTTCCAAGCGGCACGTTCTGCACTGGATAATTCGACAACAGTCATTTTTGAACGTAATTCATCCACTATTTTGGCTTCTCCTGAATAAACCTCGTCACGCAAATCAGCTTCAACCTTTTTTGCGGCGTTCATGATGATGTCCTGATTTTTCTTGGATAAACCATTGAAAAAATCATTATTCATGATTGCAACGAATTCAATCGCAAAGTCGTAAGACAAAGTCATGTGATCCATCACCTCATACAGTTTACGGCTTTTGACTCCGGAAGTTCCGGTCAAACCGACATCAACAGCTTTTTGCTGATAGGCGAGAAACTGTTTTGATCCGGACATGATAGTTGGCGCTCCACCCATTGCTTCGACTGTCCAACCACCCATTTTTCCATAGACCCGAACTTTCTTGCCTTTCAAATCAGCAGGCAGGCGTATAGCACTTCCGTTGTTCAGGTAAATATTTCGACCGTAGGCCTGCCACCAGAGCACCTTTGCTCCAGTTTCTTTTAGAACAGCATTATCCAGCAGAGTGCGCATATTTGATCCGCCTGCTGTCGCGGCACGTAAACTTGTGTCATCTTTGAAAAGAAATGGAATGTTGACAACTTCAATTGTGGGTACGGCTCCGGTGAAGCGACCTAGAAAAGCGGAACCTGCTTCAATTGCACCTGATCCAACTGCTTGAGGTACCTGCTTGTCTTTATAGAGTTGTGCTGAGGGAAACAACTGAAGTTTTAATTCTCCACCTGACTCTTTCTCGATAATTGTCTTGAAGGCCAACCAGTTTTGACCAAGTGAGTGTGATTCTGGTAACTGCAGAGTTACACGTATGGTTTCTGCTTGTACTGTCATTGCTGTCAAAGCAAATGTACCTGCCAGAGTAAGTCTTAAAAAATGTTTGAACATCTCTTCTCCTGATAATGATGATGCAACTTTAGTTCCAATAAACTAATAGTCACGTGAGTTAAGCCCGGAAAGCGGGGATTGACTGTCCGAGCAAATGGATTGTGATTATCACTCATTCACAGGCTGGGTGGTATCCAAGGGCCAAGACGTCGGCGCATCGATTAATAATTAAAGAAACAGGAATAGCAGGGTGGACCGATATTCCGCGGGATGGGCGGCATATGGGCATAAACCTAAATAGTAAAAATGGTGGGCCCGGAAGGACTCGAACCTTCGACCAATGGATTATGAGTCCATTGGATTAACTGTAGGGCCTATATATATCAACAACATACGCACACCGATCCCACGCGTATGTGACTGATTGTGACTCAAATGGACAGGAATGGACTATTGCCCTGGTCCTGATTATCACAGGAATGTTCTTGGAATCGATTGCTCAGATTATTCTTTTGACGCCGTTGATGTTGCCGATTGCAGTTGGCCTCGGTGTTGATCCGATTGTCTTTGGCATCATTTATGGTTATTTCATGCGAGGTGGGTTTCCTGACGCCCCCGGTTGGTGCCAATCTGTTTGTTGCGGCACGAATAACAAACCTTGGTATCGACAAGATTTCCGTCGAGGTTATCCCGTTCGTCTTCACTTACTTGGTCGTATTGGTCATTATTGCCGCATTTTCGGATATTGCTACGATTCTCCCGAACTTGTTCTACGGGAAATTAGAATGAAACTAGACACATTTCCTGGAGTATAGGTAGCATTAACGCCCCTTCCTGCCACAACCTACTATCAACACTGGACTGCTTTTAATAGTGGAGCGCGGTTAAGCTCCGCCATCAATCTGTCAACACCCCCATCTTTCTACAGCGCATAAATAGAAAATTGGCCGAACCCTCTCTGTTGTAAAAACTGTATTGGCGACAGATCTCGGAGTGACTGGTGTGGTCGCTCAGTGTTGTATTCCCTGATCCATCGTTCTGTCTCTTCTCTTACCTCTTTCAGGGTCTTGAAGCACCAGCACTCCAGCACCTCTCGGCGATAGGTGCCGTTGAATCGT
>Ga0208406_1000002_pt1 | contig 126492 bp, 93 predicted proteins | sample ETNtaG_15_FD_185769 | JGI IMG/M metagenome (GOLD analysis project Ga0208406, IMG submission 185769) | Marine microbial and viral communities from oxygen minimum zone, Eastern Pacific Ocean - ETNP201302PF89A (SPAdes) (version 2) | ecosystem: Environmental > Aquatic > Marine > Oceanic ...
CATTTTGAGAAATTTGCCCAAATTCTTCAATGGTTACAAAGTCCTGCATTTCCAAGGAATTACCAAATTTGTTTAAACTTGTGGTTTGCGGGTCTACCCGCATTACTTCCAGTTTTACCTTGTATACATTTTTGGCAAAACCTCCTGCCTGGACAAGCAGTTCATTAATAGTCATTCTATCGTAGAATATATATTCACCGGGTGATTTTACAGCTCCAAGAATGTTCACGGATTTAAAGGCATTTAGAATATTATTTTTGTTAAATATAATTAAGCTGTCGTGAGGTTGTAAAACCATATTATCCTGCTCATTTTTCTGGAGTGCCTGACCCAAGTGCAGTTCAAACATTTCTCTTGTTAAATCGTTGTTAAAGCGAACCAAGTGCGCCATTTCCAAATAGGTATCACTAATAATTCCATCGGCCAGTTCAACCAAGTCATTTACTTTTAATTTTTCCTTGATTTCGTATCTCCCCGGCCTGGATACATTCCCGGAAATGTCTACATAATTTTCTCTTAAATCTTGTACAGGAAAAACAATAATAGTATCTCCATCCAGCAACTCTAAATGGGTACCGACGGCTTGCAAGTGATTCATATTAACATCAATCACCATGCGCTCCATGCCCAGGGTTTTTCTTTGTTCGGCAGGAACAATGCGATCAATTTGTATCCGATCCAAATGCGCTTTTGTGGTAAAATCTCCTGCAATACTAACCAAATCCAGTAACCCTTCTTTATCTTTCAATTCATAGATGGCAGGACGGTTGATTTCTCCATTTATTGTAACTGTTTTTCCTCTAGGAGGAATAAATATCGTATCATCCAATTGCAGACGTAAATCATTCATTTTTTTACCTGAAAGCAGGTAGTCATAAAAATCAATAGACGCAGTTGTTTTGCTATTTCTGATTAAACGAATATCCCGCAAGCTTCCCAAAGGTTTCGGTCCATTAAAATAGTAAAGGGAAGTAAAAATTGTAGTGGCGGGACTAACTTGGTACGCTCCCGGTTGATTAACTTCTCCGACCACGAGAATGCGCAAGGGCCGCAGGTTGCCCAGACTTACATCCAGAAATGTAGTTGGGTTTCCGCCATTGGCAGCTATCAGGCTTGAGTATTTTTGAGAAAGAACTTTAAATAATTTTGATTCCAGCAAGTTCATGGTTAATCCATTCACAAACACTTGGCCCACTTCCGGAATAAAAACAAATCCTTCACGGTCAACAATTAACACTTGACGAAATTGAGTTTCACCCCAAAGCATAATGATGATTTCATCACCAGGCCCGATGTTATATCCCGGGTCCAACGCCCCCAGGCCTGATCCCTGGAAAATAGCTGGATCCCTTTGAAACATGTCATAACCGAAATAACGCAGATCACCTTGTATTGGAACCTCGACAAAAATGGTATCTGCCGGAAGTTGAATAACACTTTCAAATGGTAAGAATGGTGTTATACCATCAAATTCCTGTTGTGCAGATATATCACCCCTTGACTGCGAAGTAATTCCAAGGTCTTGAGCTTTAGCGTCAATTTCCGCATCGGTCATACCCCGCTGTTTGGCCAACTGCCGAATTTGGGTTTCGGATAAGCCCGATTTCTTGATCTGTTTCTTGATTTCTGCTGCATTCTGGCTAAATAAGCCGGAAAAAAGCATTAGAATTATGAGTAGTGTCCGCATTTTGTTCCTGGGTGATAAAAATTGAAATTAATCATGTATTACAAAAAGTAAAGCTAAAACGTTATATTGATTATTCACTATCAATTTTTATATATTTGTATTGTTTCATTTTTGTTCAATATTTTCAATTATAAACTTTGGATAACTTTATTCAATCAAAAATCTTCAATTTAATTTCATTACGCACAGCCACTGCTGCTATTACGTCCAACATCTAACACTTGTCCATCGTAGCAATTGTTATATTGTGTAGATGGATCCATATCACATCTTTAGGTATTTTCCAGGTTCACCATCAAAATAATCTCCTTCAACGGGATGGTATGAATAAAAAACAAGCCATGTATTTATAATATCCTGTTCGGAATATTGCACATTATTTCCTTTGGCCAGGGCAATTCCTGTTTCAGTTGCTCTGTATAAACAAATGACCAAACTGTTGTAACCAGAATATTGTTCCTGGATTTCCCGGCATAATAATTTTAAAACTCCTTTATCCCTGCTATTAACAGTGGCATATATTTTTGCTTGCTGGAACGAACCTGACAATTGTTCAGTACGCTGAATCGTGTATTTTAAAGATTCTTCATTTACCACCTCAGACTTCAAATCATTTGGTACAACTTGAACCAATTCTTCAGTTTTATTCTTGGTTTGTACAGCAGTTAGTATTTTCCTGCTGTAGCGTTGGTTTAATTGGACATAAGGCTCCTGTTGCAGCCGAAAAGCTAATTTTTGTATTTCTTCCTGGTATAGATCTTTATGTGGCGACGTAGCCATCTCTTTTAAATCATTGTTCAATTTTGTTAAAGATTGAGCCGTATCAGTAGCGGAAAACCAGCTGTGTTGAACGAAGTATAGAGCGCTTGATAATACCAACAATAGGAAAACTGCCTTTTTCATTAATGATAATTTAGACACGTAAAAGGATTCGTTTAGAGTTGTTCTTTTTCTTCATAACTTCCGCCCCTTTATTAACCAATTATATTAACATTCATTCTGAAAAATTATGTCTTTAATTGAACCACACGGCGGAAAACTGCGTTATTTAGTCGTGGACAGCGATGCATCCGCAGTATTGAAGCAGAAAGCGAAAGCACTGCCTTCCTGGACGCTGAATGACCGCCAGATCTGCGACCTGGAAATGATCCTTAATGGCGGTTTTTCACCATTAACCGGCTTTTTGAATGAAGGTGATTACAACACCGTGCTGGAGAACATGCGCCTTGAGGATGGAACCATATGGCCCATACCCATCACACTTGATGTAACTGAAGAATTCTCATCCACAATAAATGTTAGTGCTGAATTTTCTCTAAAAGATAAAGAAGGATTTATCGTCGCTGTTATGACTGTGGGATCCATCTGGAGCCCTAATAAAACAGAAGAAGCTGAAAAAATATTACTTACAACAGATGAAAGCCACCCGGCAGTTAATTATTTATTAAACGAATCCAACCCTGTTTATGTTGGGGGGTCTGTAACAGGGCTCATGCTGCCCAAGCAGTATGATTACAAGGAACTGCGCCACACGCCCCGGCAAGCACGTGAAATATTTGCGCAGAATGGCTGGGAAAATGTGGTGGCTTTTCAAACAAGAAATCCCATGCATAGGGCCCATGTGGAATTAACCAAGCGCGCTGCAGCAGAACATGACGCCAAAATCCTCATTCATCCAGTCGTTGGCTTAACCAAACCCGGGGATGTGGATCATTATACCCGTGTAAGGTGTTATCAGCATGTTCTGGAAAAATACCCGGAAAATTCAGCACTATTAAGTTTATTGCCATTGGCTATGCGCATGGCCGGACCACGGGAAGCGCTGTGGCACGCCATCATCCGCAAGAATTACGGCTGTAATATGTTCATTGTAGGCCGTGATCATGCCAGTCCGGGTGCTGGCAAAGACGGCCAGCCATTCTATGGTCCCTATGACGCCCAGGATTTGCTGAAAGAACATGAAGAAGAACTGGGCATCAAAATGGTTCCTTTCCGCTTAATGGTCTACGTACCCGCAAAGGAAAAATATTTACCCAAGGACGAGTTGGCAGAAAATGATGAATTTCAAATGATTTCCGGGACAGAACTGCGCAGTCGCCTCCGCAATGATGAAGAAATTCCTGAATGGTTTTCATATCCAGAAGTTGTCGACGAATTGCGGCGCTTTCGGCCGGCGCTGGATAAGCGCGGTTTTACTGTTTTCTTCACAGGCCTTTCAGGGTCGGGCAAATCGACCCTGGCCAATGGACTGATGGTCAAACTAATGGAAGACGGCCGGCGGCCCGTAACACTATTGGACGGTGATATTGTACGCACCCATCTTTCAAGTGAATTGGGTTTTTCCCAGGAACACCGCAAATTAAACGTGCGCCGTATTGGTTTTGTGGCCAGTGAGATCACCAAAAACGGCGGTATTGCTCTGTGTGCGCCCATTGCACCTTATAAGTCAGACCGCCGCTTCAACCGTGAATTAATAGCTCCCCTGGGTGGATTTATCGAAGTATACGTGGATACATCATTGGAAGTCTGCGAAGAACGAGATGTGAAAGGATTATATGCCTTAGCCCGCGAAGGAAAACTGAAGCAATTTACGGGAATTGATGATCCTTATGAAGAACCGGAAAATCCTGAAATTGAAATAACATCTGCAAATATTTCACCTGATATTCTTGTTGAAAAGATTTTAGCCCAAATCAAAGAAATGGGTTATTTATAATAATACGAATTATGCTTAAACTCCTAGGCTACATGAATAAGATAATCCGAAGAGAAAGGGGTGTTCTCAATTGAACATGGATCGAACACCTCGGAACACTTTTTCCAACCAATTTTCAAATGCACCTGCACAGGTGCATTTTTTGTATCTGCATAGGAGACATTAAATGAATACAACATCTTCATTGGTTGAATTACAGGATGTTGATACCCAATTACTGGAAATCAGTGAATTACTGGGTGACTTGCCTGTAAAAGTCGATGAACTGACCAAAGAGGAACAACAACTGCAAGGAGACATTGAGCAGCGTAAAAGTCGAATTAAGAAAATAGATCTTGAGGTATCCAAAAAAGATCTACAAGTAAAAAGTCTTACAGTTAAAATCGATAAGTTGAAAGATCAGTTATTTTTGGTAAAAACAAACAGGCAATACGATGCCTTATCCCAGGAAATAGATTTTCTTAAGGAAGAATTAAACAATATCGAATTGAATGAACTCGAACTGGTAGAAGAAAAGGATAATCTTTCCAGCGAAACAGAAGAACGGGAAAATAATTTAGAATCATTAACTGCCGACCTCCATACAAGGAAAACAAATTTAGAAACATTAATTGCAGAGTCTTCAGAAGAGAAAAACAATCTGGAAGAAGAACGATTAAATATAATTAAAGATATTTCAGCTCCAATTATTTCAAAATATGATCGTGTTTTTGCAGCGCGGGATGGCATGGCTGTTGTCGAAACATTTGGTACATCTTGTGGAGGCTGCGGATCAATTGTTCCGCCCCAAAAAATTGCTGAATTGAAGCAAAGTAAAAACCTGCAAACCTGTGATGTATGTAGCCGCTTCCTGTACTGGCCTGCAGAAAATGATTGATTTTTCTTATATTTCATAAATAAAGTAAATTACACCGTTATTTGACAATCTGAGTCGGCTGAGTGGTTACTCTGAACTGTCTTGACACGTGTGTCGGGAGCAGTTCAGGGAGGAAAGTCCGGGCACCGCAGAACAGGATGCCTCCTAACGGGAGGAGGCCCATTACGGTGGGTTATGGATAGTGCAGCAGAAAGCAGACTTTCCCGATATTAAAAATGTCGGGATAAAGGTGAAACGGTGGTGTAAGAGACCACCAGTCCCCGTTGCAAATCGGGGAGCTTGGTAAACCCCATCCGGTGCAAGATCGAATAGGCTCCGAGACGTTGTTCGCGTCGCAAATAGGGGCGGGTAGATTGCTTGATCCCGACAGTGATGTTGGGCCCAGAGGAATGACCACTGATTCTCATCCGCCAGCTGGCAGATGGGAGGGACAAAACTCGGCTTACAGGCCGGCTCAGATGTTTCTTTATATATTATGCATTGGTCATTTTTAGATCCTGATAGTAAAACTGTCAGGTCCATTCAAAAAACATTCCGCACTACGGAAGTCATTGCCATAGTATTGGCCAATCGAAATATCCATTCAAAAACGGTCGCTGACAATTTCTTTAACCCGGAATTGGGAAAACTCAATGATCCCTACTTAATGCAGGACATGGATAAGGCGGTCGAACGCGTATTGAAAAATATCAAATCTGATAATCCGATCATGGTTTTTGGCGATTACGATGTGGATGGTACAACGGGCGTAGCTTCTCTTCATTTGGCACTGCAAAAATTTGGAGCTAATGTGTCCTATTATATACCGGACCGGGAAAAAGAAGGTTATGGCTTATCATTAAAGGGTATAGAAGTTGCCAGGGATAATAATATTGATCTTATTATAACCTGTGATTGCGGCATTAATGCTTTTGACCAGGTTAATTACGCAAATGAAAAGGGGATAAATATTATCATCACCGATCACCACACTCCCGATGAACAACTGCCCAACGCCCATGCTATTCTTAATCCAAAGCGATCGGACTGTAACTATCCATTCAAGGGCCTATGCGGCGGGGGCGTAGCCTTTAAGCTGATTTCAGCTTTAGGGAATGAATTAAATGTACCCTTATCTGAATATGATGAAATTCTCCCCTTGATCACCTTGGGGACTGCTGCGGATATTGTGCCCATAAAAGACGAAAACAGGACCATTGTCCACCATGGATTAAATATGCTCGATAAACTGGAAAAGCCGGGCCTGAAATCATTAATGGAACTGGCAGGATTAAAGGGTAATATTTCTATAGGGCAATTGGTATTCAATATTGCGCCCAGAATCAATGCTGCCGGCCGCCTGGGAGACGCCAATCGAGCGGTTGAATTATTGGTTACAGAAGATGAACACAACGCCCGTGTGTTGGCCAAGGAATTGGATGAGGAAAATAAACGCCGCCAATTGATCCAGCAGGCTGTGGTGGATGAAGCATTGTTAAAAGTAAATGCTGAAGCGGATCTAAAAAATGAACATGCCCTGGTTTTAGCCAACGAGGGTTGGCATCCTGGCGTTGTGGGTATTGTGGCCTCAAAGATCAAAGAAGAATTCAACCGGCCCGCTGTGATTATTGCCCTGGAAAACGGGACAGGAAAAGGATCCGCCAGGAGTATCCCCGGTTTTAACCTGTATACAGCACTCACCGCCTGCAAGCAGCACCTTGATGGTTACGGCGGTCACCCCATGGCTGCGGGATTGACCGTATCAGCAAATAAACTGGGCAGTTTTAAAAAAGCATTTATTGATGTTGCCAATGAATCACTAACAGTAGAAAATTTACAGGCAACCCTGGTTTTGGATAGTGAATTGGCACTCAAGGATATTACGCCACGCTTTATGGGATTTTTGGATAAATTAAGCCCTTATGGTCCGGGGAATATGCGTCCGAAGTTTGCAATTCGGAACGCAGAGGTCTCTGGTGCTCCAAGAGTAATTGGCAAAACAGGTGAACATATCAGGTTTAAAATCAAACAGGGATTAAAATCGTTTCCCGCAGTTGGCTTTGGTTTATCCAGTAAATACGAATTACTGATCACAGGACAACCTGTCGATATTGCCTGTGTGGTGGAAACCAATGAGTGGCAAGGAAATACATCAATACAACTGAATGTAAGAGATATTAAGCAAGCAGAATTATGAATAGAACTGCAATAACAGGAATGAGTTTTCATGTTCCGGACAAAATTGTTACCAATACTGACTTGGAAGAAATGATGAATACCAGCGATGAATGGATACGCACCCGCAGCGGTATAGAAAAACGCCACTGGGTCGAAAATGATGAAGGGGGGTCAGACCTGTCACTCGTGGCCAGTAAAAAGGCCATGGAGCAAGCGGGTGTAACCGGCAAGGACATTGATATGGTCATTGTGGGCACTGCATCATCCGATTATTATTTTCCCGGTATCGGCGCTCAACTGCAGGATATGCTGTCCTTAAATACGATCGGAGCTTTCGATATTCGCGTAGGCTGTTCTGCCTTTATATATGGATTGGCTATCGCAGATAATTTCATCAAAACAGGGCAATGTAAAACCATATTGCTTGTAGGTGTTGATGTATTATCCCCGGCGTTGGAGAAATCTCCCGATGGCCGTGATGTAGGCGTATTGTTTGGTGATGGTGCCGGTGCGGTCATTTTACAACCTGGTCAAAATGGAGAGGGAATCTTGTCCACCCACCTGCATTCTGAAGGGAAATATGTAAAAGAACTCTGGTGTGAACTGCCTTCGTTTAGGTTGGAAGGCCGTGGGTTTTCAAATGACATGATTGAAAAAGGACGGCATAAGTTAATAATGAATGGCCGGGAAGTTTTTAAGCATGCGGTCACGCGCTTCCCGGAAGTGATTCAGGAAGCACTGGATGCTAACGATCTGACAATGGATGACATATCCCAGGTCATTCCCCACCAGGCCAACCACAGGATAACAGAAGCTGTTGCAAAACGGTTGGGGGTAGCCAGAGATTTGGTCTACAGCAATATACATCGTTATGGCAATACGACAGCGGCAACGATCCCCATTGCCATGTGTGAAGCGTTTGAGGAAGGAAAATTTAAACAAGGAGATCATATCATTCTTGCGGCCTTTGGTTCAGGATTCACCTGGGCTTCGGCAGCTATAAAATGGTAATGTTTATTGATGGATAATTTATTTTTTAACGAAGAACATACCATGTTGGTCAACATGGTCCGGGATTTTGCCAATACAGAAATTGCTCCTATCACTCGAGAAATGGATGAAAAGTGTGAGATTCCCAAAGAGATAATTGCCCAAATGGCTGAATTGGGGCTCATGGGTATACCTGTCCCGGGAGAATATGGCGGCGCCGGGATGGATACAGTGGCCTATGCCGCCGCTGTAATGGAATTGGCTAAAGTAGATGCTTCGGTTGCCATTACCATGGCTGCGCATACTTCCCTTGGAACCCTGCCCATCGTCATTGCTGGTACGGAAGAACAAAAACAGGCATATCTACCCAAGTTGGCATCTGGAGCAGTTATCGGCGCCTTTGGACTGACAGAACCGGAAGCAGGGAGCGATGCCGGCTCCACAAAAACAAGCGCTGAATTAGATGGTGATGAGTACGTGGTTAATGGTGGAAAAATATTTATTACCAATTCCGGGCTTGCAGGCTTGCTGACCTTGACAGCAAATATTATTGAAAATGGTGAAAATCTGGGCATAGGCGCACTTATTGTGGACACGGATAACCCCGGGTTGAATATTGGTCCTAAAGAACAGAAAATGGGTTGGCGGGCCAGCGATACACGCCAGTTGTTTTTTGAAAATATGCGCGTACCAAAAGAAAATTTACTGGGACATCCGACACAAGGATTCAAAACATTCCTGAAAACGCTTACCGGCGGGCGTATTTCTGTTGCAGCGTTATCCTGCGGAACTGCCGAAGGCGCTTATCAGCAGGCACTTCAATATGCCACAGAACGAAAAGCATTCGGTAAGGAAATTCATCATTTCCAGGCCGTGGGGTTCAAATTGGCTGACATGGCCACGGAAATTGAAGCAGCCAAATTACTGACCTTCCATGCCGCTTGGATGAAGGATCAGGGCATGGATGTGCACAAACAAGCTGCCATGGCAAAACTCTTTGCCAGCGAAGCAGCAATGCGCATCACCACGGAAGCTATTCAGGTCCACGGTGGGTACGGCTATGTCAAGGAATACGAAGTGGAACGCTTTTTTCGGGATGCTAAAGTATTGGAGATCGGCGAGGGAACCAGCGAGGTCCAGCGCATGATCATTGCCCGGGAACTGGTAAAAACGTTCAGTAAAGCAGCGTGATCAATTCCAGACAGATTCAAAAATCCATGGCGTCAGCAAAAGACGTCTTAAAACAGAATGCACGCCAAATTACCGTGCTTACAGCCCTGGTGATCATAGTTTCCCTTTTCTTCCATCAGGGTCGGATCTTGCAGTACAGCTATCAAGTGGATGATATTGCCCGTGAACCAGTGATTGCCCCTTTTAATTTTCCGATTCTGAAAACAGAAGAAAAACTGCAGACAGACCTGGATGAAGCGCTCCGTTCTGAACCTTACCTGTTTCAGCGCAACCAGGTAGCAGTTAATGAACAAGCAGCAGCCCTGCAGGAATATTTTCTCATGGTCAAAGAGATTCGTTCTGCAATGGTGCAGTTGGAAAAAACGAAAGAACTGCTCTACCGTTACCGCCATGATGAAAAATACGAGGAAGTCCGTTCAATGTACCAGGCCGACAGCGCCACCCTGGCAGTTTTGCAGAATCAATACAATGGGGATTACCCGGCACTGTCGGGAGATAATGGCCGTTTTTCCATTTTTAATGTCCAGGAACCCTTCGAAGTGGATAGAGAGATTGATTCATTTCGTGATGATTTATTGCAGGTTTGCAGGAACAGGTGGGCAGAGGGAATTATCGATATTCAAACAGCAGGTATTAATAGTTACGATGTGTCCATCGACCAGGGCGATATTCCCATTTTGCTGAAACCGGAAGAATTGAATGATTTGAATAATGCCTGGACACGCTCCAAAATGGAGATCAATTCATTATACATCGATGAAACGGACATTCGACGCGAGTTGGGGTACATCATCCTGGTGGAATTCATGAAACCCAACATTATTTATGATAAGGAAACCACCGAGCGCCGCCAGCAAAACAGGCTGGACCGTGTTCCGCGAAACCAGGGTATTATGCTCCAGGATGAAATGATCGTGGATGCCAACCAGCGCATTACGCCGGACATTTATCAGAAATTGTCATCGTTGTCCATTGCCATAACTAAACAGAATAAGCGTGAAAAAGGCTGGGAACAGGTTATCTCCTACCTAGGGCGGTTGATGATGGTTGCGGTGGTGATATCATTCTTTTTCACATTTTTGCTGACCTATCGAAGCTATATCTTTAATGAGTGGAAATTGGTTTTATTGATTGCCTTGATCTTTGCCATCATCATAAGCTTAACGGACCTGTTTGTTTTCCGGTTTGAATTATCAGAATACCTGATTCCCATCAGCATAGCGGCCATGCTGCTGACCATACTTTTTGACGCCAGAATTGGGTTTATGGGCACTATATCTATTGCGCTTTTAAGCGGCATCTTGATCGGTAATGACTTGGAATTCATCGTAACGATGATTTTCATCTCATCGGTAGCCATGTATATGGTCCGCCGTTTAAGGACCAGGAGCCAGTTTATAACCACCATCCTGGGCATGATCGCAGCCAGCTTGTTTGTTGTTATTGCCCATGGACTCTATAAAGGCCACGTTTGGCCGGACATGCAGCTCGACCTGGTGTACCTCATGGTTACCAGTCTCTTTACGCCCCTAATTACCTATGGTTTGATCGGCATTGTGGAAGTGACCTTTGGCCTCACGACGGATCTCACCCTCCTGGAACTGCTGGATTTTAATCATCCCCTGTTGAAGCGCATGCAGCGGGATGCCAACGGCACGTTTAGCCATAGCATCGTGGTGGGCAATCTGGCCGAGGCCAGTGCCGATGCCATTGACGCACGAGCCTTATTGTGCAGGGTTGGCGCATATTATCACGACACTGGCAAAATGGTACGGCCGGAATATTTTATCGAAAACCTGTACAGCGGGGAAAATAAACATGACGGACTTACGGAGGCCATGAGCGCCAAGATCATTCGCAACCATGTGAGCGAGGGGTTAAAACTGGCAGAAGAGTACGGACTGCCGAAAATTGTCAGCGATTTTATTCCCATGCACCACGGCACCACACGTGTTGAATATTTTTACCGCAAGGCGCTGGAAAAATCCAATGGGAAAGTTGTAGATGATCAGGTATTTCGTTATCCCGGGCCTAAACCAAATTCCAAGGAAACGGGCATCCTTATGCTCTGCGAAGCCGTCGAAGCTGCGGTCAGGTCCATCAAGGAACCGGATGTATTCAAGATTGAAGAAATGCTCGATAAAATATTCAAACACCGCCTTGAAGAAGGTCAATTGGATGAATGCCCCTTAACCATCGATGACCTACGCAAGATCAAAGGCGAAATTGATGGTCAAACCGGGATGCTGCCGGTTTTGCGCGGAATTTATCATATTCGCATTGAATACCCGGAAGAGCAGCAAGCAGAAGCAAAAGTTGAAGCTTGATGGCCATTACTGTTGATATTGATCCGGCATTCGACAGTTTTGATCAGGAAATAATAAAAAACTCTCTGCATACAGTATTCCATGCCGAAGGAGCTGTTGCGGAAAATGTGTCCTTGATTTTCGGTGGTGATGCACTCCTCAATGAACTGAAAAAAGAATATTTTGATCAAGATCATTTCACCGATGTGATCGCCTTTCGACTCAATAATTATGAGGAAAAGATTGTGGAAGGTGAAATATATATCAGTATTCCCCGGGCCCGGGGAAATGCGGAGGAATTTAATGAACCATTTACCAAGGAAGTCTGCAGGCTGGTCATCCATGGTGGCCTGCATTTATTGAATTATGATGACCGGACAGAAGCTGAAAAAGAAAACATGACCAAAAAGGAAGATGAATTTTTACAGCAATGCAATTGGCAGGATTTGATCATTGAGTGATTCTACAGCAAATAAATTCTCTGAACTTGTTGGGATTGTCAAACGACTGAAAGCGCCGGATGGCTGCCCCTGGGACAGGGAACAGACCAACGCGTCATTGCTCCCTTATTTTCTGGAAGAGGCCTACGAGGTTATCGAAAGCGTGGATAATGAAAACTGGCCGGAGCTGAAAGAGGAACTGGGAGATATTCTATTGCACGCCGTATTTCAAGCGGCCATCGCTGAGGAGAATGGGCATTTTACTATTGAAGAATCATTAAAAAATGTGAATGAAAAACTAGTGCGCCGCCATCCCCATGTGTTTGGTGATGCTGAAGCCGATGCGGCCTTTCATGCCAAGCAGAACTGGGAAGCGGCCAAGCACAAGGAAAAGAAGCGGGAATCACGCTTGGACGGTGTACCCAAAACGTTACCAGCTTTAATTCGGGCCCAGCGCCTCCAGCAAAAAGCCAGTTATACTGGGTTTGACTGGGACAAGGTGGAACAGGTTTGGGATAAGGTCCATGAAGAGATCCAGGAATTGAAGGAAGCCCAGAGCAACGAAGATAAAGACCATATTGTGGAAGAGATAGGCGATGTCTTATTCGCAATTGTAAACCTGGCCCGATTCTTGGACATACCAGCTGAAGACGCGTTAAGGAAAACCAACCAAAAATTCACGGACCGCTTTGCTCAGGTAGAAGCAGAATTGAAAAAAAGAGACAAAACGGTGGAAGATTCAAATTTGGAGGAAATGGATGAGATCTGGAATGACATCAAGAGAAAATAATTATTCTCCCTGAATAGTCACCAACAATTTCCGCTGACCACCACGATTCCTGTGCTCGCATAAATATATTCCCTGCCATGTCCCCAAATTCAGTTTTCCATTTGTAATGGGAATACTTACTGAAGAACCCAAAATGGCTGACTTTAAATGGGCCGGCATATCATCGGGACCTTCAATGGTATGTTTGTAGTAGGGTGCATTTTCCGGCACCATTTGGTTAAAATGGGACTCAAAGTCTGCCAGTACGGTGGGATCATAATTTTCATTAACTGTTAATGAAGCTGAGGTGTGTTTAATAAAGACATTGAGCAAGCCGGCAGAAATATCCCTGATTTCAGGAATTTCGTTCTCAATTTCATCGGTAATGATATGAAATCCCCGGGGGAATTGGGTGAGGGTGATCTGTTTTTGAATTACCATTTATTTTTTTATAGAGGCGAGGCATGTCTCGCTCCTACAGTTTTTTCTCCAGCCAAATCCTAGATTTTTCTTCTGGAATTTTGGGAATTTCCCCCGTGATAACAAAACCTCTTTTTAATGAAAAAGTGATCATGGCTTCATGTTTCTTCCGGGTTTTCATTTTGATGGAATTGAAGCCCTTTTTTTTGGCCCATTTTTCCTGGTGATCAGCTAATGTTTTTGCTACACCCTGTTTCCTGAATTCCGGGAGGACACCCCCCATCCAGCTATAAAATGACCCATCCTCAAAACGATCATAACCCACCTTGAATCCTGCGATCTCATTATTTACATATGCTGTCAAGATAAGACGACCCGTTTTCATTCGATCAGAATATACTTCTACGGGATAGGGATCGTCGAATTCCGGGATCTGTGTTGATAAATCAACTGCTGTTTGTAATTCTTCTGTTTTAATAATGATCATTTACATGAAAATTGATTTACCATGGAAGATCATCCAGGTCCGCATTTCCACCAGTAATGATCATTCCAACTTTTTTACCTTGGGTGGACGAATTATTTTCTAATAATGTTGCCAGTACTACAGCCGAACTGGGCTCAATGATCATATCAAGTTTTTGAAAAATGATCTGCATAGCTTCGGTGATGTGTTCTTCGCTGACAGTGATGATCTCTTTTACATATTTCTGTATGATGGGGAAAGTTTTTTCGCCCAGCGAGGTCAAGAGTCCATCGGCCATAGTCTGCGGGTTTGTTTGGGGGACGATCTCGCCTTTAATAAAAGATTGATATGCATCATCGGCACCTTTTGGTTCAGCACCAATGATTGAGATATTAGGGTTCAAGCCCTTGGCAGCTATGCACGTGCCGGATATGAGACCGCCGCCCCCAATAGGAGCCATAACCGCATCCAGATCAGAATATTCCAAGAGTAATTCTCTCCCTGCTGTCCCTTGGCCGCAGATGATCCTATCATCGTTGTAAGGATGGATCATCACAGCTCCGGTTTTCTCCATGATTTTATCTAACGTTGTTTCCCTGGCATCTAGAGTGGGTTCACACAGTGTAATATTGGCGTCATATTGGGCCACATTGTCGATCTTTATCCGGGGAGCATTATTGGGCATCACCACATGAACAGGGATTCCTCTCAAAGATCCAGCCAATGAAAGAGCTGCCCCGTGATTGCCGGATGAGTGAGTGGCTACACCTTTGGCTGCTTCGTCCTCACTCAAATTGAAAACAGCATTGCACGCTCCGCGAAATTTGAATGCACCCACTTTTTGAAAATTTTCGCATTTGAAAAAAATCTCCGCTCCAAACATTTCATCGATTGCAGCGTTGAACCGAACAGGTGTTCGTTCAGCATAAGGCGCTATTGTTTCAGCTGCCTTTTCAATATCAGTGAAATGGGGGAATCCCATTTATGTTTTACGTTCTTTTTTACGAGCGGCAGGAAATAGGATATTATTCAAAATAAGACGATAGCCCGGGGAATTTCGATGCAATGAAAGATCGGTGGGCGGATCCCCCACAAAATGCTGGTAATCCTCCGGGTCATGCCCCCCGAGAAAGGTGAAGGATCCTTTGCCAAAATTTCCATGAATGTATTTCACCTGCGGCGTGGTGGGGTCCTCGCCCATGACCACCACATGGTTTTTGATGCGGTCCCGGTGGAAGCCGGTAGTTTGTCCCATGAAACCCTTGATCACTGGCACGTGGTTTTGGGTTAACATGGTGGGTACGGGATCGTACTTCGCGGAAAATTCGAATAGGGTGAAATAGTCGGCTTCGGCTCCGCGGAGGACAGGATCATGGCTGGGAGGATAATCAATATCAGAAAATTCATAGACCATGGGATCAGGCATAATATTAAAACCAGTGAAAGCGTATGTTTTGGAAAAGTCCATTTTTTTCTGAACATCGGGTTCAACTGCGGTGCCGTCAAATACAGAATGAACCGCATCCACGCCTTCACTCGCTAATGCAATGTCATAGGAATCGGTGGCACTGCACATGGCAAAAAGAAAGCCGCCTGTACCTACATAAGCTTTTATAGCCCTGGCTACACCCTTTTTTTCTTCATGAACCGTAGAAAAACCATGCCTTGCTGCCATGGCTTCAAATTCCTTTTGTTGCTGAATATACCACGGGGCTGAATGATAATTCCGATAAAATTTCCCGTACTGGCCGGTGAAGTCTTCATGGTGGAGGTGTAGCCAGTCGTAATTATCGAGTTTGCCCTGAAACACGTCTTCATCCCACAATGTTTCGTAAGGAACTTCGGCATAAGTCAGGGCTAGGGTAACGGCGTCATCCCAGGGCTGTTTATTTGGCGGCGTGTAAATAGCAATTTTTGGTGCTTTCTCCAGCAGCACGATATCCATATTATTTTGCTCGATATGGCCGTAAATGCTCAGTACCTCCACGGCGTTGATCAATTCATAATTGATACCGCGGATCCGACATTCTTTTTCAATTACAGGGTTCGTATCCGTGAGGAATGATCCGCCCCTATAATTCAAAAGCCATTCTACATTAACATCATTCTCCAAGATCCAAAACGCCAGTCCGTAGGCTTTCAAATGGTCGCGCTGGCTGATATCCATGGGCAGCAATATTTTCTGGCCATTTATACTATTCAATAACAGGATAAATAGGATAAACCGTTTCATCAGCTTTCTACCTCAGATTTTAGTTTGCGAATATGCTTGCGGACCGGCTCAACCAGCAGCGATTCGGGGTGGTCATGCAACAACTGCTCATAGAAACCCAGGGCTGCCAGGGTATCATGATTGATGAATTCAGAAATTTCACCAGAAAGGGCAAGACCTTTAGCGCCATCACTGGAACTGATCAGCCACGCCAGCGATTGTTCCAGTTCCGCTGTTTGCCCCAGTTGCAGGCGGCTGAAAATTTCCCGTACAGCAGCAGTTACAGTTATTTTGGATTGGGGGAGATGTAAGCGCATATTTGCAAAAATATATACAGCTTCCGATAATTTATGTTGTGTAATGAGTTTTTCACCTGTGAAATAATGCAGCAATGCTTCCTTATCTGTTTCATTGCCATCTGTCATATGGGCGTGCAGCGTGGCTTGGAGTTCCATGAAATCGTTGAAATGCTTATCCATGGGCGTTAAGTGTACCAGGTAATTATCAAGGATTATAATTGAGCTGTCTATTTCACCATTGAAAAGCAATGCTTTCAATGACTTAATGATGAGTTGGCTTTCATTGCCCTTAATTATATTCCTGGGAAGTTGATTAATGTATAATTGCGCCTCATCAATTTTACCTTCCGCCAGCAATAGATCGATGAAGCTGGCGTGGATTTTAAACGCCAGTTTTTTATCCGGGTTTGAAGCCAGGGCTGTTGCGTAAGCCTGGCGGGCGCCATCCAGGTCCTGAAGCACATTGAATTGAATTTCACCCAGGCGAAAATGGGCTTTGGGTGAAAAGGAAGTTGCTTCAAGTTCATTCAATATAGTGTTGTACAAAACAATCGCTTGTTCCAATGATGCTGTGGAAATGCTGTTGGCTTGGTAAAAGCCGCTGGAAAAAAACACGTTATTAACGCTGTTCAAAATGAGTGAATTGCTAATCTGGTACGGCATAATCTGGTCTTCATAAACTTGTCCGAGCCCCAGCAGAACTTTGCCCAGTTCTTTGCCCTCAATTTTATCAGGATTACCCCGAATTTCCTGTAAAAGGATTTCATAGGTGTGAATAGCCAGGTCGAATTGTTTTTCCTGGCGAAGATTCATGGCAAAGGTGTTTAAACTTTTCCAGTGGTTTTGTTGGTCGCCATTCATTTGCAGTTGTTGCTGGAGGGATTCTTCATATCTGCCTGTCTTGAAATATAGTGCTGCGAGGAAACTGTGACCGATATTCGGAATAGTACCGATTTGCTTTATTAAATAATTTTCAATAATCGGCACTGCTTCCTTATCATCGCTGATAATTAAAAGTTTATCCAAAATTGTTTTATGCTGGCGGGGGTTGTGCTGTGCAAAAACCAGATATTCTGCCAGCGCTTTTTCAACGTTTTGCCTGGATTGGTAAAAATGTCCCATTTCCAGCGCCATAAAGTCCGGATCGGTGAATATTTTCCGTCCGTCATAAACCAGTTGAATCATTTTTTCACCAAGCCCTAAACGGCTGTAGGTATGTATAAGCATCCGGTAAGCGCTGGTGTTTTGGCCATACTGCATAATAAACTCATCCCAAACACGTTCTGCCTGTTCGTGGTTATCGCTGATGTAAAATATTTCTCCAAGTTCAACACGCTGCTGGATGTCATGGGGGGAATGGATTAACCAGTTGCTGATCAATTCAGCCGCGGCCATGTAATTACCAAGGCGCTTGTAAATATTTTTCAGGCGGTTATACGCCTGCCTGTTCTTGGGTTTGGTCTCCAATATTAATTCATAGATCTTTTGTGCTTCCTGCAGATCACCTTTACGTTCCATAAGTAAGGCATTTTCCAGCCCGCTTTTACCCAGTGATTGGACCTGTACTTGAGCACAGCAAATGGAGATCAGGAAAATGAATATAAGTGCTTTAATTTGCATTTGAAGTATCTGTTGGTGATATCGAGAAATCTTCCGCACTGATGGCATTGAAATACCTGCGGATCATTGCTTGGTAATCCCGGGGGTAACCGGCTTTCAGGGCGCGATTCATTGCCTCCATTGTCAAACTGCGGCGCTGGCCCATATCTGCCGGCAGCCCAGCCGGGCCGCTGATAAATATTTCTGTTGCTGTTTCACTTTTGCGTTCTTCTTTTTCACCCCGCTGGGTCATTGACTTCTGGCTGTCCAGCATGCGGGAAAGGATACGTTGCTGTCGATCAACCGTTTTCCTGGAAATTTTCTGCCGCTCGAAATCTTTCAGCACTTCGTCCATTTCCTGGGCAATTCCACCCATATCGCCCAAGCCCTTTTCTCCGGAGCGTTTCATTTCATTCATCATTTCCTGCAGGGATTTGCGCACTTGTTTTTGTTCCTGCAGGAGTTTTTTCAATAATCCTTGCTGTGCAGCCGCAGCCATTTGCCCCATGGCCAACTGCATACTTTGGCTGTTAATACCTTGCTGCTGGCCGGCCATTTTTTGCATTTGTTCCAAGAACTGTTCGTAGCCACTGGCTGAACCGGATGAGCGCATTTGGTTCATGGATTGGTGAATGGCCATAGCTGTTTCATTTAATGATTTCATGGCTTGCTGCTGTTGCTGGGCGGCACCGCGGCCGTTGCGTTGTGCCAGGGCATTGATGGCTTCTTGCATCATGGCGTTGGACATGCCCATCCCCCGGCCAATTTCCGGTGTAACCGCAAATGTCTCCCGTGACAATTCCATGAGCTGTTCCATGATTTGATGGAGCTGGTCCTGAAGCATTTGCTGATGTCCAGCCATATTTCCTAAACGGGGTGAATTGAATGGTACTGATCCAGTTTCGTTTTGCAGTTGTTCCTGGGATTTTGAAATATTCAATATATCACCCATGATCTGCTGAAATTTTGCCGCCATTTCCCGGGTCGTTGCTGATTGGAATCCCTTTTGGATATTTTGCATTTCGTTTAATAGGTTCTGCAAATTTTCCAGGGCAGAGGCGCTGTATTCTAAAGCATCATCCGAATTCTGCCTACGCAGTTGGTTTACGGTGCGCTGCAGGTCAGCATAGGTTTGATTCATTAAAGGATCGCGTTTTAATTCCTCTAGCAGATCAGCTGATTCTTCGTGAAATTTTTCCACAGCTTCAGCGGCATCTTCCATTTCATTGCGAATATTGGAAAATTCTTCGACCTGGCGCTGTTCTTCTTCGCTCAGTTTTGAGAATGTTGAAGGGTCCGTTTGTTCATGGGTGCGATCGATGCGGTCATGCAATTTTTCCTGCTGATCTGCCAGAGTTTCCAGGCGAGTGAGCAGTTCATCCATTTTCTGTTCAGCTTTAATGCGTTCAAAAATATCAATAAACCTGTCCAGTTCTTGTTCAACACGTTCAAGATTATTGGATAGGGACTGCAGCGCATCCTGCAATTTTTTGGGATCCATCTCCGCCATCATTTCATCGATGTTTTGCAGGTTTTTCATTAAATCTTCGGAAAGTAATTCATCGATCAACTCCTGCAGATGGTTAAACTTTTCCAATAAATCGGTTGAAAAAAGATCGTGTTTATCTGCAGCTTCTTGTAATGAGTTTAATGCGTCAGCAATTTCTTCCATCTTTTTCATTTCTTCTCTTACACCTTCCAGCATATTCTGCAGATCCTGCTGCTGCTCCCAAGTTAATTCATCCTGCTTTAGTATATCCAGTTCCAGTTGTTCCATATTTTCACGTATTGCTTCCAGCTCTTCTTGAGAATAGGTAACCTCATCCAATATGGTCTCTTCTTTATTCTCGAACATGGTAAATAATTCAGCCAGGCCCGGAAGACGGGCTATGAATTCATTTGTGACAGTTTTCTTCGGTCCCGAGATCAGATCATTATCAGATAATTCAAAATGGTAATGCACTTCATCCTCAGGCATCAAGCCAAGCTCAAGTAATTGCCAGACATGGATCAATTCCTGGTTTACGTTCATTGGTTCATTTATGGGAATCGTAAACAGGGAAAGTAAAGGATCTACAGCAATGTAAGCAGGACGGTGAATTTCATAGGCAACCTGCAAATTGGAAAATCCAAAATCATCTTCAATATGCACGTGCATTGGTATTATTTGATCACTACCCAGTTCCATTATCGGCTCGGGCTGAAAAACGGATATATCCGGTAATAAATCCTGGACAGCTGTAATATAAAATGGAATTGGATTACGGTTTGAAATTCCCCGTATATCCTGCAGTTGTATAGCAAATTGGCCATCTTCACTAATGATGAATTCCCCGGTGGCTTTCTTGCCATTGATTGCCATTGGCAATGCTTTATCATTTATAATCAAAGCACCTTTTTTTAAGGGACGGTTGCTACGCAGAGATACGTGGACGCTCGATCCGACCAATCCGCTGATATCAGCCTGGTTCCCTTTTTGAATAACCGGCTTCAGCTGAGTATAACTTGGTGGTGTAAGAGTTATGGTCAAATCCTCCATAACCGGGCGGTCTGTAACAGAGATGGCGTGAAAAGGAGAAGATATTTCTGACCATACTTCCCAAAAATGAACTGCACTGTAATAGGCCCGGTAACGATAATCCTGGGAGATATCTTTGATAGTGTACTTAAAAATGCCTGTGCTGTCTTTTTTAGCTATTAAAACAGGTTGACTGGTGTCCGGGGTGGTGTAGGGCTGCAGGTCTATAAACAGTGAATCGGGCGCCTCACCAATAACGGTAAATGCAAGTTCAGCAGTTTCCCCACCCAAAAGGTTGATATTCCCGGATAAATTTTGAATTGCAAATGGTTGTGGTACTGGAAAAGTGGTACGGGGATGGGACCAGCGAAAAACAGCCTGGGCATTATTATTCCAATTTATTGAAAAGATGAATACACCCGCCAGTAGTATAACCAGCGAAGAGGATTTCCATTGCTGCCCGCGGCTGGAATGGAATAAATCAGCTGTATCGAGTTTCCCAAGTTTTTTATTCGTCTCTTTTACAAACGATTTGCTCAACTGCCTGGAGGTGCTCGTTTCCAAACCCCGTTCCAATTGCAGGGCATTGATGATTGTATCTTCTTTAGGAAAAGCCAGTCTTCCGGCAGCCTTGGCTAATGTAGACCAGCGATAACGGTTGATCTTATTATTGACTGCAAGTATATAAATGAGAATAATACCAAAAACTGCTCCACAAAAAACAACCAATCCAAGCTGCCAAAAACCATAACGGATCTCCGGTGTAAAGTAAAAAACAGCCTCAAGTATAATTGCACTAATAACAACAAGTAGTCCAATAGAATAAAGAATCCAGGTTGCAGTTCGCACATCATTTAACAGGGCTGCATTGCGAATTGATTTAAGTTGTTTTTCGATGGACTGCATTATTGGGTCAGTGCAAAATGAATGATATTGACGCCCATTTGCAGCGCTGCTTCACGGAGAGTCTGGGGATCATTGTGGACTTCAATATCTTCCCAGCCGTCGCCCAGGTCGCATTCATAAGTATAGAGGATCATGATGCGTTCATCTTCAAAAAGCGCTAAAGCCTGGGGTGGTTTATTATCGTGTTCGTGGACTTTGGGTAGACCGTATTTAAAGTCAAACACCTGGGAATACACAGGATGGTCATGGGGTAATTCTACAAATTTCTTTTCGGGGAAAACGCGTTTCATTTCCCTGCGAAATGATTGGTCCATGCCATAATTGTCATCCGCGTGCAAAAAGCCCCCGCGCTGTAAAAATGTTCTTAAGCGGATGATCTCCGCTTCTGTAAAGCGAACATTACCGTGGCCGGTCATGTATAAATATGGGTATGAAAAAAGGTTTTCATCCGTCAGTTTTACACGCGCTTCTTTATCGGCGGCGATGATAGTGGTATGGGTTTGTAAATAATTCAATAAATTTGGCAAACTGCTGGGATTGCTGTACCAATCGCCGCCGCCGCCGTAATGCAGGCGGGCGATGGTAAAATGTTGCGCATAACCTGTTGCAATGAGCATCACCAATATAGTCAATTGCCTTAATCTCATATCATTTGTAGTATAAACAGTTTATAAAATTGTTCCCATCAGCGGGCAGGGTGATAATTTACATCCGCTATTCTCTTTCTCTTGCTCAAAATGTACGGAGGTTTTATTTTGAATAGCTATGCATCCGAGGTTAAAACATATCATCATCCTATTTTTCACTCTTTGCCCTTTAAATGGCGCGGATGCAGATTCCATAAAATCTTATCTTTGGGGGTTAATTCAGTTTAGCTCGGATAAAGCAATTAATTACGAGCCGGGCTACTGGAAAGATCAAATTCTTTTCCGCCGTGAATTTCATGAGCCGGTAACATTTTTACCAGCTGAAATTCGATATGGCGTATTTTTTTATGGCGGTGGTATGGATGATAATGTGAAATCAAACTGGATAACTTATGAAACATCAGTTTCTCGTTTTGACGGTGGTTCAATAAAAGGCAGGATTGGCCACCAATTGGATATGGATGTTGTTAAATTGAATTTATTCTATTATTTATTAAACGCAAGCTGGCTGGATATGAACACTGGTCTGAACATCCGCTATAGTAACGTGCTTGTCCCCGGGAAAATTGAACAAATATCCAGTTGGGGAGAAATACAAAGCAGCTGGAATCCGGGAACAATTCGTTTTGCACCCAGGGTATTAACATTCGGAATAAGCCATACGACCATGTTGCAATGGTTTGAACCCTGGTATATTGATATTAGGTATACATGGGGTTATGGTTACTCCAATTTTTACATGGATAAGGATGATGTGCTTTTATCAAATTTATCCGGGCTAGGGCCATCCATGTCCATTTCCCTGGGCCCCCGGGTTGTTATAGACCTTGGTATGAAATACGGGGATGAAAAAGGTAAAAAAACACGTTCACGCCATAATCGTTTTTCACTAGGGCTGGATTTTCGTTATGCATATACAAAACTTAATTCTATTAATGACCCGGATGACATTACACCTATTAATAAAATTCATCTTCAGGATTTTGGATTACATATAACCTTTTCTGTTTTATACGGTGGTATGCTTTCATCCGGGGACCAGGGAAAAGACCATTATTACAGAGGAGATTTTGTATCGGCCAAGGAATATTTCGAAACATTTCTAAATAATTATCCGGAACATTTTAATCGTAGAAAAGCTGAAAAATTTTTAGCAGAAAGTAAAAAGAAAATTCCGATACAGTTATATAAGGAAGGACTCCAGTTTGAACGAAAAGGAATGACTGAAAAAGCAATCGAAAGATTTATAGCCGGGCGGCTGAGGGCGGAAGGTGAAACAAAGGAATTGATCCAAGGGAAATTAGATCATATTGCTATCCTTGAAATTGAAAAAGCTGAATTACTCGCTTCACAGGGAAAAGCTGATCAAGCGATCAAACTTATGGAAAATATTGCTCATTTTTCAAAAGCAGCCGGAGAAAAAATACCCTATTTTGAAGCCAGAAAATTGCTACAGGAGGGAGAAAAAGCACTTCGCTATGGCTTTTACAGTAAATCCTTAACTTTGATTGATGAAGCGCTGCAGAAGGACAGTGGTCTTGAATTTGAAGTTAGCACTCTTCGTTACCAGGTAGCCACCCACTTGGTGGCAATGGCCAATGAGGTGACGGATCATTCTGAATTGCGTGCTGCTATACAAATGCTGGTAGATGCTAGCAATCTTACAGGCGGGTTGGGAGAGGAGAATGAAAAAATACTTAATGAATTATTGAGCAAATTTTCTCATGACCAAGACCGTGAAATATCAGGACGAATCGATCGAAGGATGGAAACTATTCGCCAGCGAGCTGTCCAAAAGAAAACTGTTCCACCGCTGACAGTTGGGATGACTGTACCCGATATCCAGTCATTGCTGGGCTATCCACATGAAATTATCGAAAAAAAAGATAGTGATGGTTCAATAATTGAAATGTGGATTTACCCTTTGGAGGAAGGCGGAGATATGTATTTATCGTTTAAGGATTTTAAATTATTTAAGATTGAAAAGGGTGCTTAAAGCAAGTGGGCGTTTTTGGTCACGAATGATATTTCCTGGCCAACCACTTTTATAATTCCCGCCGCAGGTACAGCAAAAAGCATGCCCATGGGACCAATAAGCGTTCCGCCGATCAATAGAGCGATCATGACCATCATTGGATGGAGACCAACACTTTCGCCTACAAGCAATGGTGTAATAAAATTATTATCAATTTGCTGTACAATAATAAACAACAATACAACGTCAAGTATATAAAACGGTGAAGGAATAGTATTAAACAGCATATGGGCCTGGGCTGCTTCAATACCTAGGTTATTCATCAGTGCTACTGCAAAAGCGATAAGCATACCAATAAACGGTCCTACCAAAGGAATCATATTTGCTAGCCCGGCAATAATGCCGATAAAAACCACGAGGGTCAAATTAGCCCCGAAAAAATTAAGTATATACAAGCCAACGATAGACATAATTGCCACGCTGGTAGCGGCCAAAAATTGACCTCTTAAATAATTAGACACTTGCTGTTCAATGTTAAAAATGAGCCGTAAGCCTACTTCAAAAAATTTATTGGGTATAAAACTAACGAGCGTTTTCTTGAATTGATGATAATTCAACAGCAGGATGATCGTAAAAATAATTACCATGATCATGTTAAACACAAATCCTCCTAAAGCGCCTGCAAATGTTAGCAATTTGGACATTAAACCACCCATAATATCATTGAGCTTTTCAGCCGGATCTTGTGCATCGCTTTCTCCTAGTACAAAAGAAGGTAATTTAGCTTTTGTATTATCAATGAAAGTGTTGAAATCATCCATGAATGATTCTGTTTCCAGGCGCTGGGAAAAATCCCCAGCCTGGTCGGCAAGATTGGTAGCAAAGCTGCCGATAAAAATGGATATGGCGGTAATCAGCCCTATAGTTACTGCAAGAACACTTAAGCCACGATTCCTTATCTTTCGTTCCAAGGCATCAACGCTGGGAAGCAGGACAGTAGTAAAAAGAAAGGCAAACACCAGCATTAATAAAACAGATGATATGTAAGGCCAAATAACATATAGAAAACCAATCCCAAGCAACCCGACCAGTAACCTGTAAATCAGCTGGATATAATCTTTTTGCTGGTTCATCAATTATCGCTTTTAGCAGCCAAAAGTTGGTTTGTTTTGCGCAGGCGCTCGGCGAGCACAGCTCCAAGATTCGTCAGGATCTTGCTGCTCAAAGCAGGATTACGCTCCATGAGTGACAGCAAATCCGGCCGGAAAAAGCCCAACAATGTAGACGGAGCTGTAGCGACGGCTCCCGCTGAACGGGGTTCGGTATCCAGAAGGGCAATTTCCCCGAAGAAATCCTGCTCCTTTAACTCAGCAAGAACTTTTTTGGATCCATCGCTGTCCAGGTATATCTCCACAGAGCCGGATATAATGATGAACATACCTTCAGAAGGCGCCTTATTTTTAAACACATGCTCTCCGGCCTGGTATTTTCTCTCGTGGGTGAGTTTTTCTATTTCATCCAGTTCTTTATCACTTAAATTGTTAAAAACCGGAACCTGCCGCAAGGCTGTTACCTTTTCGCTTTCCTGGGAATTCCAGTTACGAAATAAATTTGACCAAAATGGACTTTTCACAATTCTCTCCTGTGGTTTAAAGGTCTAAAATAGACACCTTATCAATGACTAGTCAAGAATACGTTCAATTAAAATGATATGAAACACATTGTAACAAGATTGATGGACTGGCTACTTTTAAAGTCTATGTTCAACCGAATTACATGTATATTAATACTGTTGGCGCAGGTTAGCTGGGCGCAAACAGATGATCGGGATTTCGAAAAGGAACTGAATTATCAATCCAAAGCGGTTCAGGACCTTAAAAATGAAATAGAATCAAATCGAAAAAAACTGCGTTCTGCAGAAGACAGGGAAAAATCCGCCGCTAGGACAATTGCCAACCTTGAGGAAGAAATTTCTTTGGTAGAGCGCTTGATCTCTCAATTGAAAAAAGAGGAAGCTGCAGCAAAGAAAGAAATTGCAATACTAGAAAATGAAATAGCGGAAAATGAAAATGAACTCAAGAAATTAAGGCTGCGGTACGCAAATCGGGCGATACATGTGTATAAAAAAGGTTCATTATCCGATATTGAAAAAGTATTGAGTTCCACATCCTGGCGGCAGGCTATTTACCGTACAAAGTACCAGAAAATAATTTCAGGGATTGATAAAAAACATAAACAGCAGATCCGCTCCTTACTGGTGAGTATCGGTAAAAAGAAATTAAATGTTGAGGCCATGCTCCGTAAAAGCAACAGTTTGAAAAATGAGCGCGAAAAACAGATGGCCGATTTGCGCGTGAAGCGCCAGCAGAAAAAGCGTGAATTAGAAAAGATTCGTAACAGCAAAACGGAACTGGCCCAATACATTGAAGAAAAAGAAACAGGTGTAAAACAGCTGGAAGAACTGATCGGCAAGATAAAGGATGATAAAGCACGCGTGGAGCGCGCGGAACGTATCCGCCGCCAGCAGGAAGCATTAAAAACGAAATCGTTTGCCGCCCTGCAAGGTCAGTTAACCTGGCCTGCTGAAGGAAGGGTGATCAGCAAATTCGGCCGCAAGTGGAATCCTGAATTGAAAACTACGACCAACAACACCGGAATTGATATTAAGGGTAAACCTGGAACACCGATTTATGCAGTCATGGGCGGTATCGTTACAACCATCACCTTTATACGCGGTTACGGCAATATCATCATTATCGACCATGGCGGTGATTTTTTCACGATCTACAGCCACGTAACTAAAATTCAAACCACTGTGGACAGTGAAGTACGAGCAGGAGATATACTTGCTTATATGGGTGATTCGGGTTCCATCAACGGTTCTAAACTGCATTTTGAGATCTGGGGCAAGGACCAGAAACTTGATCCGGAGAAATGGCTGGTGAAAAAATGATATTCTCTGCGGAAAAATACCAGCCAGACGTATGGCAGCGCATTGCAAAAATTGCTGTTTCCAAACGCGTGGGTAGTGCTTATTTATTCAGCGGACCAGAAGGTGTCGGCAAGGAAGCCGCAGCTTTGGCGCTGGGTGCAGCATTAAATTGCCGGGAAAATGAAACTGTCTGCAGCACATGTTCAGCATGTATACGGTTTGCCACTTTGCAGCACGAGCATCTCCATGTAGTTGTGCCCCTGCCCCGCAAGAAAGACAGTATTGATAAGGATACGGATGTACTCACCATTATTGGCAAAGACAACGCTGCATTGTTGACTGACCTGCTGCAGAAGAAAGGAAAGGACCCTTTTCAAAAAATTAAACTGCCCCAGGCAAAAAGAATATTAATTAACTCTATCAGGGAATTACGCAAAAAACTGTACCTCAAATCCGTTGACTATGGGTATAAAACAGTATTGATTTTTGATGCCCATTTTTTATCAGACGGCGATGGCGCTTCTGCGAATGCACTGCTGAAAATTCTGGAAGAACCACCGGATAAAACCATTATTATACTGGTAACCGACCATAAAGCAATGCTCTTATCCACAATTCAGTCCCGCTGCCAGCACATTGATTTTCCTCCCTTAGAAAATAATACGATATGTGCATTCCTGGAGGAAGCAAGAGTACCAGCAACCGAATCCGAATTTTACGCATATTTGGCCGATGGCAATATGCACAGGGCCCGGTTTTTATCCGGCCGCCCTATTGCTGATATTTTGAAATTGATGAAAGATCAAGTTGAAACTGTGGTCAATTCCAATGGCCATGGCTGGCGTTCCTACATAAACAATATGTCCAGGATGGTGCGCAGCGATCCTGATGAATTCAAATTTCAATTATTTCTACTCCAAACCTGGTTTCAGCAAGCGTATCGCTTGCGCCGGAATATTGCTGGGCCTTTAGCAGAAAATGGTTTTGCAGAAGGGTTGCAATTATTCACAACTTCTTATCCCAGTGCTGACTTGACTGCAGTCAATGGCGTAATTGAAACGACCATGGGATCTGTGCAGAAAAATTATTATATGCCCTTGGCGCTGACAAATATGCTGGTGGATATTCAACACTATTTACAAGATAAAACCTGAAATGGCTGACAAATTCTATATCACGACACCCATTTATTATGTAAATGACAAACCACATATCGGCCATGCCTATACCACCATCCTGGCGGATGTTCTTGCTAGGTATCATAAAGCAGAAGGGAATGAAGTTTTTTTCCTCACCGGCTTGGATGAACATGGCCAGAAGGTGCAGCAGGCAGCAGAAGAAAGGGGTGTATCCCCAAAAGAACACTGCGATGAAATGGCACCTCGTTTCCTGGAACTGTGGGAAAAGCTGCATATTGAAAATGATGATTTTATCCGCACCACCGAAGGCCGCCATGTAAAGGTAGTACAGGATATTCTGCAGACCGTTTTTGATAACGGCGATATTTATGAAGACGAATATGAAGGACTTTATTCTGTTTCAGAAGAACGGTTTATTACAGAAAAGGAAGCTGAATCCGGCGAATTCAGGGACATTAAGAAACTACAGGAAAAAAATTATTTCTTTAAGATGTCCAAATACCAGCAAGCATTGATTGATCATATCAATGACAATCCGAATTTTATACAACCGGAACACCGCAAAAATGAAGTTTTGGGATTTTTAAGAAAACCGCTGGGTGATTTATGTATCTCCAGGCCTAAGTCTCGTTTAAACTGGGGTATTGACCTGCCCTTTGACAATAATTTTGTCACCTACGTATGGTTTGATGCACTAATCAATTATGTTACAGCAGCAGGGTTTGGTGTGGATGATGAATCATACAATAAATGGTGGCCCTGTGAATATCATCTCATAGGGAAAGATATTTTGACTACCCACGCCGTATACTGGCCGACCATGCTTATGTCGGCAAAAATGCCCCTGCCGAAATCCATTTTTGCCCATGGCTGGTGGTTGAGCGGTGAATCAAAAATGAGTAAATCCCTGGGCAACGTGGTTAATCCCTTGGATTTAATCGAGGAATATGGTGTTGACCCGGTGCGCTATTACCTCATGCGCGAAATGGTCCTGGGACAGGATGCCAGTTTTACCATGGAATCTTTCATTAAGCGGTATAACAGTGACTTGGCGAATGATTATGGGAATCTTTTGAGCCGTGTAACCAAGCTGATCCAGAGCAATTTTGGCGGTATTGTCCCTGATTCAGGAAAAAAAGAGGGTACAGAACAAGATGTGATTGTATCTGCGGAGAGAACAATTTCAAATGTTCAATCATTGATTAATGCCATGAAAGTGAACGAGGCCATTGAAGAAACACTGCAATTCATCCGCGGAGTGAATAAATACATGGAAGATCAAGCGCCTTGGAAATTGGTCAAAGAGAATAAAGATTCAGCCGGCAGAGTTTTGTATACAGCAGCGGAAGCCTTACGAATCGGCACCTTGCTCTTGAGCCCGGTCATGCCCCACCGAACGGGAGTTGTATTGGAAACATTTAAGGATGAAGGAAAAGAATTAAGATGGGGAAAATTAGCACCCGGAACTGAACTTCAAAAACATACACCTCTGTTTCCAAGGATCAATATCAAAAAAGAAAAGACCCCTAAAGTTGATGAGGATAAAAATACAGTCACATATGAAGATTTTAAAAATTTGGGTCTAAAAACAGCCGAAGTGCTATCTGCTGAAAAGGTGGAAGGTGCTGATAAGTTATTCAAGTTGCAGATCAAGCTTGGAGATGAGGAACGGCAAATCGTAGCCGGAATCGCTGAACATTATTCACCAGAAGAATTAATCGGTAAAATGATTGTTGTTGTTTCAAATTTAGAACCGGCGAAAATCAGAGGAGTTGAATCAAAGGGCATGCTTTTGGCTGCTTCCCGGAAAAAAGATTTGTCACTTATTGTTGTTGATAAAGAAAAAGTCAGTTCAGGAAAAAAAGCCTACTGACTTTTATTTCCACAAGAAATAACATGATCTTACGGAAATTATTTACCGGGCATTCAATGTCAAAGGACCCCTCCATTTTGATCTGGTAAAAAGGGCCGGAGCCATGACACTAAGCGCAGATGACATTTGCCAGACTGCTATGCAGACAAATAATTTAGAATTGGTATTGCTAATCATAGAAGACGAATACCGTCCAGGCTGACCCAGGCTTGTCAAAAAAGAAATTGGAACAGAAATTCTTCGAGAGTTATTGAATTGAAACCTAATGAATTGAATGCAAAGCCAAGCGGTTACCTTCGCTGTCAAAAAAAAAACCTAAAATCGTGATTATAGATACCCACTGCCATCTCTTTTATGACGAATTGAAAAATGATTTGCCTGGTGTCATCGAGCGTGCTGAAGAATCGGGCGTAAACCGCTTTATTTGTGTGGGGACAAATATGGAGGACTCTCGGGAATGCCTGGCTTTAGGGGAAACCCATGAAAATATTTACGCTTCTGCCGGTGTTCATCCCCACGATGCCAAAGATGTACCCAAAGATTATGTTGACCAGATTCACGACCTCATGACTTTCGATTCCATGGTAGCCGTAGGAGAAATGGGTTTGGATTATTTCCGCAATATTTCAGAACCGGAAATTCAACGCAAGGTTTTTCGTGAACAAATGCAGATTGCCAGTCAATTGCATAAACCGGTCATTTTTCATAACCGCGATGCAGATGAAGATGTGCTAAGGATTTTATCTGAATTTCCGGATGTGATTGGTGTGGCCCATTGTTTTTCCAGTAATTTGGAAACGGCTAAAGCATTCATTGATTTGGGCTTTTACATTTCATTTTCCGGGAACCTCACTTTTAAAAACAGTCATTTACCTGACGTAGCCAAAGAACTGCCCTTGGATAAATTACTTGTAGAAACAGATTCACCTTATTTAAGCCCCGTCCCCCACCGCAGCAAATCAAATGAACCTGGGCGAACGCGGTATGTGGCGGAAAAACTGGCGGAGATCCATGATGTTTCCTTGGAAGTCATTGCAGAAAAAACAACTGCCAATGCTACAGCACTTTTTTGTCTATAATCTGCTCTATGGCTGTTAAATCACGGCATACATTCAGGAGAAAATGGGGCCAGAATTTTCTGGCCGACACCAATTTACTGCGTAAGATCGTTAGCACCATTAATCCTGTTGCTGCTGATTCAATATTGGAAATTGGTCCAGGAGAAGGTGCACTGACTGAGCGTATACTACCTTTAGTTAAACACATGGCAGCCGTAGAGATTGACCCTAAACTGATTGAATATCTGCATGGACGAATTGATCTGCAGGAATGCCAATTCATTCATAAGGATGTATTATCGCAGGAATTGCATGAGTTGTCAATTCCAACACCAGTTAAGGTGATCGGCAATATTCCCTACAATATTACCTCGCCCATCCTGTTCTGGCTGATTGAACAGCGAGCCAATTGGACAGACGCATTTTTCATGGTTCAGAAAGAAATGGCTGACCGCCTTACAGGGTCGGTTGGAACAAAGGCCTATGGTCGCTTAACTGTGATGGTGGGCGCTTTTTTGCATGTAGAAACATGTTTTATAATTCCACCGGATGTATTCATCCCCAAACCAAACGTAAAATCGGCAATTATTAAACTAACCAAGAGACAAGATCCTATAATTGTAGATAAGCATTTTAAACGCTTTGAAAAAATTGTAGCAGCGGCTTTTTCACAACGTAGAAAAATGCTGCGTAATACATTAGCAGGCTTTGGATTCTCGGATGAAATCAAGGGAAAAATAGGCTTTACCCGCCGGCCGGAAACATTGTCAATCGACGAATTCGCAGAGCTGTCAAAAGCACAATAAAAATCTGAACTCTATATCTTGAGAAACCATAGAATTTAGCGTAAATTACCGTACTTGTCTCGAAACGATTTATAGAGGAAAACTATGGCAAAAGCTGCAAGAACAGTCAACGAATCCAACCGCAGTCTCAGTCGCTACCTGGAAGAAATAGGGAATTATGAACCACTTCCACCGGCCAGGGAAGTTGAGTTGGCGCAGAAAATCCACAAAAATGACCAGATTGCCTTGGAGGAACTGGTTAAGGCAAACCTGCGTTTCGTTGTTTCTGTTGCAAAAGATTATCAGGGCCAGGGCTTACCCCTGACAGACCTAATCAATGAGGGCAATTTAGGGCTTATTAAAGCTGCCGGGCGTTTTGATGAAACTCGAGGGTTTAAGTTTATTTCCTACGCTGTCTGGTGGATTCGCCAATCCATCTTGCAGGCACTGGCGGAACATTCCCGCATTGTGCGCCTGCCCTTGAATCGCGTGGGTACGATCAGTAAGATCACCAAAACTGCTGAAAAACTGGAAGCGGAGATTGAACGTTCTCCCAACGAAGAAGAAATCGGCCGTCAGTTGGAAATGACTCCAGATGAAGTCATTGATGCCATGCGTATTTCGCGTCGCCATCATTCTCTGAATGCTCCATTCCGTGACGGTGATAAAAATTCCCTCATTGATGTGATCAAGGATGAAAACCAGTCATCCCCGGATGAGCCGTTGATGAATGATTCCCTGAAGGATGAAATTCGACAATCTCTGGACACGTTGAAAGAACGGGAACGCCAGGTCATTAAAATGTATTTCGGAATTGAACGTGATTATGCGTTAACACTGAATGAAATTGGCGAAGAATTTAATTTAACCCGTGAGCGCGTAAGACAGATCAAAGAGAAAGCGATCCGTCGTTTACGCCATCGTTCACGGAGTAAAACATTAAGAACCTATTTAGGATAATTGGAAGGAGGTGAGTGCACGTGGTCGAAGTGACCGTTAGAGACGGTGAACCGCTGGAAAAAGCGTTACGCCGTTTCAAAAAGAAATGGGAGCGCGCCGGCATTCTCAGGGATGTAAAAAAGAATGCTTTTTACGAAAAACCCAGTGATGCCAAGCGAATCGCCCGAAAAAAAGCACTGCGCCGCATGGCACGCATGCGCCGTATTGCGCGGTACTAAAGGCACTCTCTAAAACAAAACTAAAGGCTCGTGACTTTTCTCGAGCCTTTTTTATATACTTTTGAAACATTCCTAAATCTAATCAGTAATTTCAAACCATGATCATCCGCAGTATTTCTGGAGTACGAGGCACCGCTCCCGAATTCAATTCTGAATCCGTCACCCACTATGCCCAGGCCTTTCATACCCTACAGCCTAAAGGTGTTATTATGCTGGGCCGGGATACACGACCTTCTGGAGAAGCATATATTGAAGATATTGCTGCAGCACTTGTATCTGCAGGGCGCGATGTGATAAACCTAAATATTGTGCCTACACCTACAGTACAGTTTATGGCGGAAAATACGGATGCGGTTGGTGGTATTATCGTCACTGCCAGCCATAACCCAACGGAATGGAATGGGCTAAAGTTTGTTCGGGAAGATGGTACATTTCTACTTCCTGAAGAATGTGCAGAATTATTTGCCCTTGTAGATAGTGACTTACCAAAGACTGGACAAAAACCGGGGTTACATTACCCAGATGTAAATGCGGTTCAGAAACATGTGATCAAGGTGGCCAACCTGTCCTGTATTAAACATAATGAAATTCGTAAGCGGAAATTCAAGGTAGTGGTAGATGCCGTCAATGGCGCTGCTTATGAAGCACTGCCATACATGCTGGAATCATTGGGGTGTGATGTAATAAAAATTCACTGCACTGGAGATGGAAATTTCCCACGACCACCGGAACCACTTCCGGAAAATTTGGCTGATTTGAGTTCGACAGTAATTGAAAACAATGCCGATGTGGGTTTTGCCTCTGACCCGGACGGTGATCGCCTGGCAGTCATTTTGGATGACGGCCGGCCTGCCGGAGATGAATACACTTTGGTCATGGCAGCTGATGGGTATTTACGAACAGTTCGTCAGCCGGAAACTCTTATCACAAACTTGTCCACAACAATTGCACTGGACAAACTTGCTGAATTGCATGATTCAAAAGTTGTTCGTTCCGCTGTAGGTGAAATAAATGTGGTTCTGAAAATGATCGAATTAGGTTCGAATTTGGGTGGCGAAGGCAACGGTGGAGTGATATTAAAAGAAGCCCATTTCGGCAGAGATTCTCTGGTCGCTGCCACCATGATCCTAAACAGAATGGCTATGACAGATGAACCAATCAGCGCTATTTATGACGGGTTACCGCAGTTTGAGATTGTTAAGATGAAAATACAGCTTGATGGCATAGACAAAAATGAGGTTTTTGATAAGGCAAAATCAGTTTTTAAAGATGCAGATGTGGATGAAACTGATGGAATCAAATTCACTTGGGCTGACTGCTGGATCCATTTACGCTTATCCAACACGGAACCAATTATGCGCATTTATGCGGAAGGAAGAACTGAAGAAGATGCTTTAGAACTTGTCACTGCTTTTAGGGAGTCATTTTAGTTTTATTTGCAAGTACGTTCAAGCATAGTGACGGCTTTGGCAAATGCTTCACCCATTCGGATATAACCTTCACTATCATAGTGCCAAGCGTCAGATGAAAATGTATAGGTTTCTGTTTCAGTTACTAGAGCAGCACAAGGGTCGTTATCTGTAAAATCTTTTTGAGCAGCATGAACAGTGGCAATATATGGTTGCGTGGGTCCCCCATCCGATGTCATGTGACTATCGTTAATCTTGCCAATTACTATGGGCAGGTCATCTTTTCTAAATGCTCCTCGCAATAGGTCCATTAATCGTTTCAGATTATCACGGTATGCATCTGCTGAAGCTTGAGAAAATTCTGCATCTGCTTCACCCTGCATCCAAATAATTCCTGCAGGGACAAGCTTATCTGATCGACCATCATTATTGATATCGGTAACTGCATAAGCATTTCGTATGGTTGTAAGTGCATTGTCATAATGATTATTATGCACAAAATCCGGGTCCCAATTACCATATCCTGCACCCGCGAAAAGTGCAGTACCACCATAACTGTATTTGATAATTGCGATCCCTGAACCTTTTGTTGCCAATGTACTGGCAAATGATAGTTCCGGACCAAATCGCTCCGATAAAATGTTCGATCGGCCGTCAGTTTTAAATTCAAAACCGTGGCCAGCTTTCATCGGCGACCAAAGGCCGATTCCACCACCCGGATTATTATCATTGATTCGATTTCCATCAAAGATCATGGTATTTGGAATAATGCCATTTAAAGTATCAGGGAGTTTATTGTTATATCCATAGCCATCCATATTTGACTGTCCGCCCAAAAAATACACTTTCCAAATATCGGGTTTTTGATGATTATCATCTGGAGTACAACATATTATGAAAAGTGATATACAAATCAGAAGAATTTTATTAAGGATTTTGCTTATCATATATTTTTTTAAAAAATGTTTTTTAATAAAATAAAGAAAATATGAAGATAAAAAAAAGGGCCCAATATATTGAGCCCTTTTTTTTTGAGAGCAAGTTACTGATTATTTGACTAGTGTCATTTTCTTGATCTGCTTAAACTGATCGCCAGCCTGCATTTCGTAAAAATATATTCCACTAGATAGTGTTTTTCCTAATTGATCCATTCCGCTCCAGCGAATATCATAGTTACCCGCGTTGAGATGCCCTTTATCAATGACAGCAACTGTCTGTCCTAGGATATTATAGATATAGATCTTTACATCCGAGGCCTCAGGAATACTGAACGCTATGTTCGTAGTTGGGTTGAAGGGGTTTGGATAATTATCATGTAATATGAATTGCTTGGGCAGATTATTTTCATCTCCAGTCGAAAGTGTTTCAACATTCATAGTAACACTATCAACATATACACTTCCATGATCGTCATTGGAAGCCTGATAATATTCTACACCAGCCCATACCTGAAACGTGTTCTCAGGTACTGTTGCGGTTACTGATAGAGGTATCCACTCACTTGATGAAGAGTATGAGTCTATTAAGGAAGACATTTCCCAACCTATCATAGTATAATCTGATTCGTAGAAGTAGAAAATCAGGTACGCTGAATTCCATCCCTGGCCGATCCAGTCATCAGCGTGTGACATAAGCATTCCATTGAGTTCAACAGTTGATCCTACTTCTAATTCATCAGCACCAACTTCAAACCATTGACCAAAGCTTCCATAATTCTCGCTACCACTGTATTGACCCCACATTTTCAGAGAATGGCTGCCTTCGTATGCTTCAAATATGTCACTGGAATTATAAATGTTGTTTCCAGTTTCCTCAATCGCATAGCTGCCATTGTCATCAGGATAGGGATACCATCCGGCAATACCATCTTCGAAACCACCGTTGGAAAGCCATCCACCGTAGAGCGGTGAACAAACTGATTCTGGATCATAGTTTTCGAGTGGTAGAGGCGGATCAAGCTGCCATATGTCTCCTGGGAAAGTATAATCTCCCCAGGCACAGTCATCATCAGCATTGGCATGCTGGTAGCGTGCACGGAAACGACCAAAACCAAAACCACCGCCTTCTTCAAGGTTTACCATCTCCGAAACATCAGAGAATCCCCATGTATAAATCATATGCCAGGGGATGGGTCCCATGAAATCAACAGTAACGGAATATGTACCGTCACCATTTGGTGTAGCCTGGTATGAAGAATTATCACCAAACCCTTGCAGATAATTCAACCATTTATCTTTTAGGAATAAGTAAACTGTATCTTCAGCAGCATCAAAACCATCTGCACTTGCACCAGTCATATCTACTGAAAACGTAACGGAAACTTCTTGACCAGCAGGAATTACTGCACCAGCGGGTAAATCATAATAACCTGCTAAAGGTAATTCCAATAATCCTGTACCATCATCTTCACCAATATGAAAGATTCTGTTTGCTCCGCCATATTGGGGTGAATCTTCCCAACCCATATCACCGTACATGTCTCCATATTCGGCTACAAATTGAGCTATGGATTCAGCGCTATGCTGCATATAGAATTTGTATTCATTATCATGATCGGGAAGATCAGTTAGGGTTAAGGCCAGACTAAAGATATTCGTTCCCGGTGTTCTGGATAATATGCAATCTGCGGGATCATCGCAGTTCCAGCCATTAAAACCACCACGAAGCTGCATTGTATCACCACGGGCAACACTGAAAATTGGCATACCTGTAGCACCTTCTTCATCCAGCCATTCGGACATATCTACAGAAAAGATGACAGTTTTCGTTACGGGTTGTACATCTGATGGTGGGCTATTATTCCAATAGGCGAATGCCAATGTTGTATCACTTGTAACAGTGGCTGTTCTATTATCAATACTTTCCCAGCCATCGCTGTCTACTAAAAACTTGTATTCAATGGCGGTACCGGCTGCAAAGGAATATTGACCGGACCAAAATTCAGAATCACCTTCTTGGGTTAAAGGTTCTGCACCCCAACCGTTCATTGTTCCTGCAATATGCATTGTTTCACCATCATATGCAACGATTCCGGCAGTACTCACTCTAAACCATACATCCGTATTATCTGTAGGCGTATAGGGAGGTGTTTGACCATTTTCCCAATAATCAAGCCATATGCTTACATCTGTAGTAGCATTTGCTAATGAGAGAATTCTATTATCAGTAGACTCCCAGTTATCGTTCCCCAGTTCGTCTACCATAACAAATTTATATTCATAGTTACCCATGGCCATAGGGGATGTTGTCGTATATGACCAATAGTCTCCGCCAACATTCGTTAATTCCCAATCATATCCTGCCCAACCGTTCATACTACCTCGAATAACCAGAGTATTTGTTGAATCGGTAAAGCCAGGAGCCGTTGATGTATTTAAGTTAAACGTAACATTGACCGGATCTACATCAGTAGGAGGTGTATTGTTGAAGTAAACAAAAGCTAAAGTGGTGTCGCTAGAAACGGTAGCTGTTCTATTTCCAACACCTTCCCAGCCACCTTCACCGTGTTGAAATTTATATTCTAGAGAAGTAGTTGAAGCGAAAGAATATTGCCCAGACCAAAAAGTCGAGTCGCCCTCTGGCGCTAGCGCAACACCCGACCAACCATTCATGTTACCGGCAATGTACATCGTTGCTCCAGCATAATCAGCTATTCCAGCCGTACTTACTCTAAACCATACATCTACAGTATCTGTTTCTGTATAAGGTGGAGTTGTATCGCTTTCCCAGTAATCTTGTGGTAAATCAGTAGTGCCGGAAACTGTCAGCGCCCGATTATTGGTTGATTCCCAATTATCACCAGTATCATTAATCATAACATATTTATATTCGTAAGTACCATCACTTAATGTATCCGATGTATATGTCCAATAATCACCGCCAACATTTGTCAGCGCCCAATCATTCCCAGCCCAGCCGTTCAAACTTCCTCTGATAACTATTGCGTGCGTGGAATCGGTAAAGCCAAGAGCCGTTGATGTATTTAAGTTAAACGAAACTGCAGCATAAGAATGAGATATGATTAAAGAAAAAATGGAGATTAATAATATATTTTTCTTCATAATTGCTCCTTTATGATTAATTAATGAATTATTCAAAATACTTAGTAACTCACATAAGAGTCACTACTAAATTAATAAATAAATTTCAAATTTCAAATATTAATTTTTCATTAATAAGATAAATAAATACTGAACTGGTGGGTGTCCCCAAGATGTGTTAGAGTTTCAAAGCTATAATCAATGTGCAATGATTTATTGTAAATATCAGGAGGATTTATACCACACCCGAATGCGAGTTCTTTTTCACGTTCATCAATAAAGAGTGAATTGGCTCCAGCTCTAATCACAAAAATATTGTTAAAGAGGCCAAGCTCAACTCCGGCATTTACATTCATTGTGTTATCATTTGGATTATTTACGTCAAAGGCCCAGGTGATGCGACCCACTTTGCCCAGGAGTAAATCATCAGAAACTCCGACCCTCAGGTTCAGAGGCAGATCAAAGGCCTCTGTAGACAGTAAACCAGTTACACTTTCATTATTGCCGTCAATAGTTTCATCCACATCTACCGCCACCAGCAAGTCATCACCAGTCATCTTCATTTTGGGGCCGAAATTACTGATGCTGGTACCCAAGCGGAAACCCCAGGGAGTAGTGAATAAGGTGCCTATATCCAGCGCCGCTCCATGAGCATAATTATTAGCGATTATTTCTTGAATATATTTGCCATTAAAGCCAATAGAAAATCGATCTGTTATATTTATCGCGTACGTAATTCCAAATGCATAATCAGCAGCAGAGAATGTTTCTCCGGTATCCTCATTGCCGTAGCGGGTCACTTCCATGTCCGCCATCGATACTGATGTAATATTTAGACCAAGCGTTTGACTAGAATTTATTGGTACAGTAACTCCAAAATAATCGAATGCAATGTCCGCGATCCAATTAGCATGATTAAAATAAACAGCTCTCGTTTGATGGTAGCTGAGGCCTGCGGGGTTCCAGTACATGGCCGATGCATCACCGGCGATAGCAGTGTAAGCACCACCCATACTTACGGCCCGGGAGCCGACATTTATGGATAAGAATTTAGCGGCCATGGTGCCAGTCTTATTTACACCAAAGAGCGTGGCCATGGTCAGCAGGGTTGCGATGAAAGTGGTTGCTATTTTCTTCATTTCACAATGGCCATCTTACCGATTTTCTCTCCCACTCCTGGCGCATCTATATGATAAATGTAAACGCCATAAGCTGCTGTCAGATTGCCATTAGTAAGTAAATCCCATTTTCCCGTACCCGAATCAATGGTTGAAGTATGGTGAATCGTTTTCACCAGTTCGCCAGAGATGGTAAAAATACGAATCGTACATTCTTCGGGTAAATTACGAAACTGTATTTCGCGGGGACCTCTTCCTGTGGAAAATGTATTCTGACCCTCAAAGACACTAGCGGCGTAGTATGGATTGGGTACCACCTTGATCTTGCTCATATCTTTCTTAGCCTGATCAGTATCTATGTAAGAAGCAATTGTTGTGAATTCGTATATATCGTTTTCTAAAAATGGTTTTTCTATGGTAACGTATGCCGTATCACCGGGTTGCGGCGCATCATAAATTAATTCTTCATCATTGGGATGCAGGTTTAAATAGAAAGCCCAGGAAGGAGAGGGATTGCCTTCGTCATCTTCATAGTCCATGAAAACGATCCAATCACTTTCCCTGTTGCCATCTGCATTAAAATAGCCATCTGTATCTCCGACTGGTATCACATCAATAAATCCAACAGGAATCGTAACCCAATCTATTTCATCAATTCCAGTTAGTGATTCTCTTCTTTGAACTATAAAGTTGACTTCTTTTCCCGGATAATTATATCCAGGAAAGCAGGTCGTGGTATTGGGTAAGTAGCGCATGCATAGATCAATGCACGAATCTGTTTGTGCATCGGAAAAAATAATCCTGTAGTCATAAGGGAGTTTTGTACCCACCACATTAAAAGTTGCATAGCGCATCACAGTAAATGTCCAAAGACTATCTCTACTCCAGCCTGATTCTTCAGCATTAAAACCCAATTCACTCACATTATTAAATGTAAGTTGGAAACCATCAGTAACCTGGACATCACTCTTAGGTAGGTGATGGTCATTATTAACTAAAGTATCGGGCACATCTTCAAATGTCACGTCCACAAGATAATAAGATTTCGTTGTTACGGTGTCAGATCCGGCAGGCCCCTGCTGATTAAGCAGTATTGTATCAGTAAATGTAATCTGGTACGTATGATAATTCTTGATAGCCATAGGATCAACAATATCCAAATATATCTCGCCGCTGGAGGTACCAGAAATGTGATTTATCTGATCTCCACTAAATTCAGCATCTGTGTAGCCGGCTGCAGGAGGGGAAGGGATAACCGCTACTACGTTGGGTCCCATCTCCAGTGTCCCTGTCAGTGAGTTAACCCTCAGCCTCATTGGTGAGTCACTGGGAATAATATCATTAATCAGATCGCCACCGTAGTCATAGGATACCACTGCATAAAAGTATCTCTGCCCATTTACAACATTTTCATCTACATAGGAATGCTGCAGCCCAGTATCATCTCCAAGATAAAACTTGATTCCGTTTAAATCGACGGGGTGCCAACCGCTCTTGCCATTTACAAGGTCCCACTGAGCCTTTGCACCGTTTTGTAAATAGGGCTCTAGGAAAGTTAGATTGCCTTCGCCATCCGTTATCGTGTATGCGTCATTGAATTCAAAATCGGTGGCGCGATAAATTTTATAACCCTCAAAGTCATACAGATCAGTACCATTTGTAATTTCAGCCATATATTTATCCAAGGATTGTTCTGCGCTTTCATCCCAATATAAAGTCACCTTTCTGTCTCCTGAGACAGCTGTAACGTTTGGTGGGCTTGGTGCTTTTGCAAATTGATAATCAAAATCGTATGTTGTCTGGGCCACTGCTTTATTGCGCAAGGCATCAGCCTCATCATTCCCCAGTACAACTGACATGGCGATACGTTCTGTTTGTCCGGCCTCCAAGGGAAAGAATCCAGACGTCACAAATAAATCATAATCTCCAGGTGGCTGCCCTCCCGGAGGTGGCTGCCAGTAGGTACCCGGAGTCATATAGAATAGCCAAAGGTAGTTATCGCTGGTTATAGGGATTGAACCGGCAGGATCATATCCAACAGCGGTGAGTCCCATCTGATCTGATTCGGAGACATCAGTTTTATCAATATTGGGTTCTCCAGGAAAGCCTGTCCCGGATCCGGATGAAGGTTTTTGATCCCCGACTCCGGCTCCAAGTCCTCCAGATTCATCTCCATTGATACCAACATCATCTGAAAATTCCCAGTCACCATCATTATCAATAAAATCATCTCTTGATTCATCGATCATTTCATCTATGCCCTCATCTATGCCCTCATCTATGGCACCATCTCCATCATTATCAATCCCATCTGCATAGGGCTTGCCAATATCTTCCGTGTTTACATCATACAAAATAATATTGGAGTTTGGCACAGAATAGCGAAGCCATGCATCATTCGACGCTGAAAGCACCATATTAGAATCCACTAGGGGAGAATTAACCTCTGCGCCGAGGCCAATAGGATATTCTAGTGCGTATGGATCATTAGGATTACTATTGTTATCAATTCCGTCTGCATAATAAAAGCCGAGATCAGTTTCATCTAATCCGACAATGTGAATGATAGAATCCTGAATATCATCGTCAATTGGTGGCCAGATTTCCCACTGGGAAGATGCTGCATTGATCATTTCCTGAGTGACAACAGGACTATTCATTTCACCATCCTGATCATTGTCAATATTATCCGCATAGGTCACACCAACCTGATCTCCAAAAGGAACGTGTGTCATATTTTCATCTACAAGTCCATTCCCATTATCATCTTTTGCATTCCCTAAAATTTCATTTTCAATCATATTTTCAAATATAATAGGACCATTATCTTCGCCATCACCATCGTTATCAATACGGTCAATATTATTACCGGGTGTCTCAATAAAAGATGTAGCCGCAACACCTACCGGATCGGTACCAAATGCAGAGTTACCAATACCATCGCTATCCATTGACCAGGCGACATCATATAATAGATCAAAATCTGGTGTATCATCACCGCTGTCACCATCACCACCAACGAGATCCGCGAGCCACATGGAAAATGATACTTTATCGTAATCATAAGATGCATCGTTTTTGATTTCATGTAGAATAAAAACTACATCTTCAATAAGAATTTGCTTCCATTCAAGCACCCGTACTCCAGTCATTAACCCCGCACCTTTGCGGTTAATATCAGTTGTATCAGGGGTATATGCCCTCCCCATGATGAAATTTCGATCATCAGAAGTTTTATAATATATTTCTTGCTGGGCATTGAACTGATTTCTACCGAAGTATCCATTCCAGGCTCCGGACCATCCAGGATCATTAACGTCATCCATTTTATCAGGCCAGTTGCTGGGCCATGTACTTTCATCATCGCTGATAGCGATCTTTTGTGAATTTGGGTTTAAATAACCGGGAACAGGTTCCCAGGCCATTGAATTACCAGATTGATCAGATCGATAAGGAATAGTGACAAGCGGCCGAACTTCTCCATCGTTCGTAATGATTTCGGCACCCACTGCGAGAGCCGTCATAGCAATATAGTGCTGTCCAGAATTAACAGGCCATTCATAAGGAATTTCACCGGGATTGGCCCAGGTTCGGCCTGTGATACCAAAATTAAATATGGTAGCACGAATTTTATTTACATCAATATTAGTAGCACGCCGATAATCTGGGTCACCGCGTTCATTCGACTGAGACCATAACATAGTAAATAATAGTGAAAGAAAAGAAATGTACCTTACCATGAGAATTGCAACCCGAATTGTATTTCCCTTGGTTCATCATACCAGTCAGGACGGCTAAAGAATTGATTTATTGTATTAGGCCTAAGAGGTTCAAAGGGTGAAATAATTTCTGCTCGATTTTTCTCAATTGTTTCATCTGCCTGACCTGTGTCTCCATAGACAATTATCTCATTACGTCTATCTAGAAGATTATAAATATTGATATATAATCTTCCCTTTATTCTGGAAAATTGAATGTGTTTGAATAATTTGACATCCAATCGAAAGCTCATAGGTTTTCTACGACTATTTCGTATTAGCACATTGGACAAAACTTCACCTTGCTGTTCATAGTTTGTAATAACAGGAGTATATGGATAACCACTTCCGTATTGAAAAATTGCATTGGCTCCCCAGCCCTTGTATCCAAATGAAGCAGAGCCATTTAGATTGTGGAGCTGATCCCAATCCAAAGGAATGATAGATCGAGTAGGCTCATTGCCAGCAAGGACTGCCCCAAACTCTTCGCTGGGATCAGAATTAGAGCCTTCGGCAATCTGGTAGGTGTAGTCAAATTGCCAGCCTACATAATTACTGAATTGTCTATAAAAAGAAAGAATAATTCCTCTTGAATTAGAATAATCTTTGTTTACATAGGTATAATAATTTTTCCCACCGCCTAAGTCCAAGGGTATCCCACTCGATACATAGTTACGGGCATCACGATAGAAACCCTTAATCTCCAGCCTTGTTTTGGGTCCGACTTCCTGGCGCAATCCAAGTTCATAGCTCACGGTTGTTTCTGGTTTCAAATCAGGATTGCCAAAAATTCCAAAATTTGTCCCAGCCTCTGACAGTTTGTATTCCGTATTATTATATAGTAATGAAAAATCTGGGATTTTGAAAAAATAACCGTAAGCAAAATGAATCACACCCCGGTCGGAAATAGGATATGCCACGGCCAGCCGCGGACTAAATTGAGATTTGACTGTTGTTTTTTTCCACCAGCCTTGCTGGTCAGCTAGATTTGGCTGATCGTTAAATTGGTCATAGTATTCGGCATAGGTGTGGCCAACGGGATTACCCAGGCTGTCCTCATCGTAATAGGATATGGCTCCCCAGTCAATCGTCTCTAGTTCTTCAATAGAGAGCGTATCCAGAGCAGGGTTGCGAGGATCGTTGATGTAGGGCTCGTGAATATTGTTTGGGACATTTGATTTTGGGTCAAACGTTTCATAGCGAAGACCCAGATTGATGATCATATCACCATATTCAATTTTATCCTGAATATAGAATGACCACTCTTCAGGTTTAAATTTATATGTAGAACGGTTGTAGCTGCCTACTTCTGGAATAATAGGTGTAAAAATCTGGTCTGCCTGAGATGAGTCCATGAGACTATAGCTATCTAAACTTAGTTGATGTATGGACAAATTAAATCCAGCCTTAATTTGATTATATTTATTTATTTGACTCGTGTAATCAAGTTTAAGGCTTTTGGTAATGGTCTCCCTATTGTATCGACTAGTCTCTACGCCCCAGCGGGATAATGTATACTGAGGAAAATAATTTACTTCCTGGCCGTATTCTGTAGCAATATTGGTTGGCAGTGTCCCCTCAATATGGGCCCAATATAAACTGTCCGGAGTAATATATCTGGGATCAAGGGGATCTTCATATAAATAGGATTCAAATCGATGTGTAAACTGGTTGGTATTTAACTCAAAAAAAGATCTCGATGAAAACGAATGAGATAGATTTATGCCGTAAAATTGACCACTATTGTATTGTGCATTACGACCTTCCTGGACCATCTGGCGGCTGTGGTCAAAGCCCTGGGACTGTCCTGAATTAATTATAGAATTGAATTTCAATTTTGTGGTCGGACTTAGCCTAAGTGTAAATTTATTCTGAGAGGACCATGAGTTATACCAGTTCATACTCTTGTAGTAGGGTGTTTTTAGCTTTTCATCATTGTCCCGGTATTCATTATTGTTGGCATCATTAAATACTGTATCGCCATACATAGTAAATGTCTGTAATCCATTTAGCCATCCATCAGATTTATTAATTCGACCGGATGAATAAAATGTTAAGAGATTAGGAATAATGGGCCCATTTAAGTTGGCAGATAGACTTACGTCGTTCGAGAGCGTAAATGAATTCATATTAGAGAAAAGGGTATCACTAGTGGTGTGATCACCGGCATAGATATTCACGAAGCCCTCGAGTTTGTTGCCGCCATCTTTGGTGACCATATTTACTACGCCGGACAAGGCTTTTCCATATTCAGCGTTAAATGTGCCGCTGATGACCTGCAGTTCCTGAATATTGTCATTCTCTATTTGTACTGATATGCCACCGTCATATACGTCCGTCATGGAGACACCATCAACCATGTAGGCGATTTCGTTACTGCGCCCGCCACGCATATGTAGCTTGCCACCTGCATCCTGGGTAATGCCACCTTGGAGACGCAGAACATCATACACTTCCGTTACTGGCATAGCTGCCAATTCCTCTGATGTGATTCGAGCTTCGGATTGAGTTACATCAAATTGGATAAGTTTTCGCTCGGCAGTTACGACAACTTCTGATCCGGCAATGACCTCAGTAGCCAATTCACTGTTCAAGCGTGTTGTCTTGTCTATGGCAATAACAACGTCATTAAGAATAACCGTTTCATAACCAATCATCTGAAATTTAATACTATAGTTTCCTGGCGGAATGTTAAGTATAAAATATTCACCATTTTGATCAGATGCCGTTCCCAGATCGGTTCCACTAACAATAATATTACAACCAATCAGTGCTTTGCCCTCATCTTTGTCTTTGACGAGACCAGTTAATTTGCCAGTTGTACCAGCATTTAAAATTGAAAATAAAAAAATAATGAAAGTGTAGTTACGAAAATTCATTATGTTTTTTGTTGTTTAAATATAAATGATTTAACAGCCAGACTATCAATTATAACGGTGCTTTTATCAGCCAATCCATTGCGAAAGTCCATATAGATTGTTTTTAGTTTTTGAGGCTGGTTTAATAATGAAGGAGTATGCTGGTATAAATTATCTATAATAGCATTGACCAGATGGCCATGATATTTTTGTTCAAAGTTTTTTATAAATATCTGATCATTATGGAGCTCCAGTTGCTCTGCATCCTGTAAAAACTTTTCACGCACAGCCAGACCACTGATCACTTTGCCTAAATTTTCCCAGGAATTAATAAAACCAAACTGTCGAGCTGACAAATCATTTAATTTTACATATGTTTGCTGAACGGTCCAGTAGTGACCACCTCCAAAATGAACTAGGGGACTACGGCTGTATATTTTTTGTGTTTCTTTTAATCCAGCAATGGCTGTAAATAATTCTTTTAATTCCTGTTTATTATAGCTGATCCCCAGCTCTTTTTCCACGCTGTCAGTGTAGGCCCTGATTGCTGGCATTTTTTTATATTGTGTTGCCATCAGCTTAAGCCAGTCTTTCTCCAATTGAAAGTCATCTTCTGTCAGGAATAAATCTTTTTCCCTCTCTATCACTTGAATGATACTATAGCCGTAGCGAGTTTTAACGGGTGAGGATATTTCCGCGTCTTTTAAATCATAGGCAACCGCTTCAAATGCCGGATCCATATCACCCATATTTATCCATCCAAGATCGCCTCCATTTTCTTTTAATACAGGATTTTTGAAAAATTCTTTTGCTAGTTCTGACCATGTATTCCCATTAAATAATTTGTCCTGCAAAAGCATTATAGATTTTAAGTCTCGGGAAAATAAATGTCGCACATGCAGGCTTGTCTTTGACCACGTGAATAGACGCCGCAGTTCATATTCAGTTGCATCCGTGCGTGTTAGGATTTTATGATCAAAATACTGGTTCAGAAGTAACTGATCATAGATAAGCTGTTTTTCTCGAGCTATAGCTGGATCACTTACAAAATCTGTTTCGTTAGCGTGATCAAGTAAAAGCGCTTCATCAATAAGCGTATTAAGAAATATATAGCGGTTCAGCAAGTTGTCCTGTTGATGAGTATTATCTAAAAAATCACCATAACGGGGCAGGAAGGCTGTTAAAGAAATAGTGTTATCATCTATTGTTGCCAGTGACGTTTCATTCTTTTCACAAGATGAAATAATGAAGCATGCAGTGATTATAATTAATAAGCTTAGTTGCATTATTTTCTGTTTAGATATTTCAGTAAACATTCAATATTACTGCGCTTTTCTTTGGTATTTTTATCGGTATAGAGAGATCATATAATTCATTATTCAAAACATCTTTTCCAGTATTTTTCCCACTTAAGACTTCTTCAAATCTGTTTGTATCAAGAGTAGTCTGTTTTTTATTTTTATTCATTATCACCATTATTAATTCATTTTCAAATTGTCGAAAATATATATAAAAACCATTTTCAGGAGTATAATGGATTAAGTTCCCCTTTGTGACTGCAGTACTTGTTTTTCGCCACTGCAATAATTCCCGCATGAATTGTTGTGCTTTTTTTTGTTTAGGTTTAAGTCCATTTCCTGTAAAACCATTTACTCTGTCGCTGGGCCAGCCTCCTGGAAAGTCAGTCCGAATTATACCATGGTCTCCTTTTTCAGGGTTAGTCATTAGAATTTCAGTTCCATAGTAAATTTGTGGAATACCTCGCGTTGTAAATAAATGTATCATGGCCATTTTAAAAAGTTCATAATCTTTATTTAATTGTGTAAAAACTCTATTCATATCATGATTATCAGCAAAAATAACCAGATTGTTTGGATTGCCGTAAAGAAAGTCACTAGAAATAACTTGATATATTTCTCTTAAACCAGTGGCCCAGTTCTCTTCATTTAACAAACCATTAATTACTGACTTCTGAAGTGGAAAATCCATGAGACTCGGCAACTTTGAGACGTAATCGTCGTAACGCGGACTATCCTTTTGCCAGTAGGCAACCAGTGCTACGTTATGGGTCCATTCTTCACCAACAAAATTAATATTCGGATATTCTGTCACTAATCTATCAGTCCACTGTGAAAGAAATGTTTTATCAGAATAGGAATATGTATCCACACGAAATCCAGATAAACCGGCATACTCAATCCACCATATGGAATTTTGCATGATATAGGTTGCTAGAAATGGATTCCTCTGGTTTAAATCTGGCATTGTAGGAACAAACCATCCATCAGCGAAATATTTTTTATCAGTAATGGCACTATGTGGATCATGAATTGTTTCTCTTCGATGGCTGGTCTGGGTATAGCTTCCTTCGTTATTAATCCAGTCTCTAGTGGGCAGATCCTTCATCCACCAGTGTTCGGACCCAATATGATTTAGAATTACGTCTTTTATGATCCCGATTCCTTTTTGCTTGGCCTGTTCTGATAATTTTTTATAAAGAGTATTGGTCCCAAATCGACCATCAATCTGGTAATAGTCTGTGGTAGAATAACCATGATAAGAATAACTGGGCTGATCATTTTGTAGGACAGGGTTTAACCAAATTTGTGTGAATCCCATATCTGCAATGTAATCTAAATGATCAATGATGCCCTGTAAATCTCCACCATGCCGGCCTCCTTTAAATGCTCTGTTATGTGTCTCTTTGAGTGCAGGACTTGAATCATTATTTAAATCACTATTGGCGAAACGGTCAGGTGTAATCAAATAAATAACATCTGCTGGGTTAAAACCTAACCGTTCAGCTGATCCCGGTTCTCTTTTTAATAGTGTGTATTGATATGTGAGATAGGTTTGGTCATTTATACTGAACGTGATTTCGAATTCACCAGGCTTCATTTGTGGGGATAATTCCAAATCAATAAATAAATAATTGGCGTTTTCTACGCGGTGTATTTTTTTAATTTCAATGTAGGGGTAGTTTATAGAGGGTGATAACTCAGCTATATTGTTGCCGTGTACCATAATCTGAAGCTTATTACTGGCCATTCCTGTCCACCAGAATGGGGGTTCTAAATGATCAATGCGATAAGTTTCTGCACTCTTTATAGGTGAGATAAATACTGCAAAGAAAAAAATCCAGATTGAAAAAATATTCTTCATTTATTCAAAAATAGTAACTCATTATTGAGTTACTGTTATTAAATTAAGTATATTGATTAACAGCAATCAACACAATTTAACCCTATAATAAACATACAATAACCAAGTTGGCTAATATTGAAAAAGAAATAAGCACGTTGCTCGAGAGGTTTGGCTTTTCGGCAAATGCAGCTAAGGCTTACCTGAGTTTAGTAAATAGCAACCCGGCTACTGGCTACGAAGTAAGCAAATATTCAGGAATACCCCGTTCTGCCATTTATGGCACGCTAACCAACATGGAAAAAATGGGTATTGTGAGTGCGGAAGGCGGTACTCCAAAAAAGTATATTCCACTTTCCCCCTCATCTCTTATTGAACATCTTCAAAATTTGCATGAGAACCAGATTGAGGATTTAAAACTAGCTCTAGATAAAATGGAAATGGATGAAGAAGCTTTTGATTTTTGGCATATCCATGGCTATGATAACCTTATCTTTAAAATGCGTGAAGCAGTCAACAGTGCCTCAACTTTAGTTATAATTAATGCTTGGAACAATGAAGTAGAAAAATTGAAGAAGGAGTTAAAAACTGCTAAGGCTCGAGATGTAGACATCGTTATTTTTTCATTTTCACGCATTAAAAAACCAATTGGAACAACAATTTCGTACGATTTGGATGAAGAGGATTTAAATGAAATATGGAAACCAAAAGTTGTATTAGTTGCTGATAACAAATTGACCATTATGGGCAGCGCATCTAAACAGAATGGTCGTGCTATTTGGGCATCAAATCCCGCAATTACAAAAATCGCTTCCGATTATATCATTCTGGATATAACTCTGGCTGGACAGCGTCTTGGTATAGACATCAACCCAATTGTGAAAAACATCATGCAAAAAGATGAGTTTGATTTGGACAGGTTGATTAACCAGGCGAAAAGTGATATTTGACCGGCTGATTAATATATATAAGGAACATTAATTGAAATTTTTCCCAAGAGAAAGCGGAGTTCTTTTACATATATCTTCTCTTCCCGGTCCCTATGGATTAGGTGATATCGGCCCGGAAGCATTTCATTTTGTCGATGTGCTCCACGAAATGGGTCAAAGCCTTTGGCAAATATTACCTTTGGGTGACACTGGTTCATCCATATGTCCTTACGTTACTGTTTCTACTTTTGCAAACAATCCACTGCTGATCAGTTTGGACGGACTCATTGATGAAGGGTATTTACACAAGGATGATTTAAAAAAAATACAAAGCTATCCTTCAGATCGAGTTGACTATCAAAAAGTCTATGATGATAGATATAAAATACTTGATACAGCCTGCACCAACTTCATAAAAAGTTCAAGTGCTGAAACCCAGCAACGGTTTGATGCCTTTTGCAAGGAAAATGAATACTGGTTAAACGAATATATTTTATTCCAGACATTAAAGAAGCTGAATAATGATCAACACTGGATAACCTGGCAACCCAGACATGATCTGGTGGGTGAAGACATTATAAAAGAGAATAGTGTGTTTATTCAAAAACTCAAGATCCAACAATTTCTGTTTATTGAGCAATGGCAAAAACTAAAGACATATGCCAATCAAAAGGGAATCCGTTTTGTAGGCGATATCCCAATTTATGTAGCCCATGACAGTGTAGACGTATGGGCAAACCCGGAGTTATTCAAGTTGGATGACCATGGAAAAATAAAATATCAATCTGGATGCCCACCGGATTTTTTTAATGCCAATGGCCAGGTATGGGGACATCCCGTGTATAATTGGAAAACCCATAAAAAGACAGGCTATCAATGGTGGCTTAACCGGATAGAACATACCTTTAACCTTGTGGATGTGGTGCGGATCGATCATTTTAATGGATTCGCCAAGTACTGGGAAGTAAAAGCCGGTGAAACAGGTGGAGCAACTGGAAACTGGGTTGTCGGACCGGGTGAAGATTTTCTTTCTGCTATTAATCAATCGTTGGGTGCAAGACCCATCATTGCCGAGGATCTTGGCGAAGCAGCTAAAGAGGCAGCTGTTTTAAGGAAAAAATTTGATATACCGGGAATGTCCATTTTGCAATTCGCCTTTGGTGAAAATGCAATCACCAATGGCAACCTGAACAGTTTAGATAATGAAATAAATGTTGTCTACACTGGAACCCATGATAATGACACAACCATTGGCTGGTTTCAAACGCTTCCGGAGTCAGTCATTTCAACGCAGACAGCGACCGATATTGTGAGGGAGCGCAAGCGTGCATTAAAATTTCTGGGAACAGATGGGTCTGAAATCAATTGGGATTTGATTTCCCTGGCATTGCACTCTCAAGCCAACACCGTCATTTTTCCCTTGCAGGATGTTTTGGGCCTTGGAACTAATGCTAGAATGAATACACCGGGGACAATTGAAGGAAATTGGCAATGGAGATACAAAAATAATACGTTAACGAGTGATATAATTGAACGAATGAGAATACTTACAGAAGAAAGTAAAAGATTGTAAAGTTAGCGATTATGACGGAATCACAAATTAAAATAGCATATTTTTCTGCAGAAATTGGCATTAGTTCCAGTCTACCAACATACAGCGGTGGATTGGGTGTATTAGCAGGAGACCATATTAAAGCGGCGGCTGACGAAGGGTTACCTTTATGTGCCATTACCTTATTATATAAGGAAGGATATTTCAAACAGAGGATCGATGATGAAGGGCACCAAACTGAAACATATCCAAAATTTGACCCAGAGCCATTATTAAAAAAATTAGATTTTACTTTTCCACTCCATCTGCAAGGCAGAGATGTACAAATAGAAGTATATAGGTTGGATTATACCGGCCTTAATGGTCATATCCTGCCCGTTTATTTTATGGATACTGATTTAGAAAGCAATTCCGATGAAGATAGAAGTATTTCTTTGCGGCTGTACTCTGGCAATAAGAATCACAGAATCTTGCAAGAAGCTATTTTAGGATTTGGCGGTATTCATTTATTGACACATCTTGGCATTTTAGACAATATTGAAACGTTTCACATGAATGAAGGACATTGCTCTTTTCTCACATTAAAGTTATTAGAAGAATTCAAAAATGAAAATAGTGTCAGAGAAAAATGTCATTTTACCACTCATACTCCAGTACCGGCAGGACATGATCATTTTGCCATGGATAGAGTCAACAGTCTTATACATGGGTTAATACCAGAAAATTTAAGCTTACCATCGCTTGTGCAAAACAGTCGGTTACATATGACGGAATTGGGTCTTTATTTTAGCCGGTCAGCCAATGGGGTATCAAAATTGCATGGGGATGTAGCACAGGATCAATTCCCTGATCATCAGATCGGATATATCACCAATGGTGTTTATCACCCCTATTGGATCTGTGCCCAGTTTCGTAAAGTGTATGATATATATCTACCTGGTTGGAAAGAAGATGGAAAAAAATTATTAGAAGTTGATTCAGTCCCGGATGATGAATTGGCAGCTGCGCACGCAAAACGCAAACGCATTTTATTGGGGTATGCCAATGCCCAAGTTCAAAAAGCGTTGAGTAGGAATATATTAACCATAGGGTTTGCTCGGCGAGCAGCTACATATAAAAGAGCACATTTGTTATTTAAAGATCTAGAACGTTTGGTAAATATTTGTCAAGGGCAAGTACAGTTTATCTTTGCTGGAAAAGCTCACCCAAAAGACCACCAAGGGAAAGAGATTATTCAGGAAATAGTAGCTAATGCGAACGAATTGTATGGAAAGGTTAAAGTGATTTTTCTCGAGAATTATAATATGTGGCTGGGCAGAATGATTACTTCTGGTGTGGATGTATGGCTAAATACACCACTTCGCCCCAATGAAGCATCTGGTACCAGTGGTATGAAAGCTACTTTAAACGGAATACCAAATTTATCCATTCTGGACGGATGGTGGGCTGAAGGATGTGCAGATGGTGTTAATGGTTGGGCAATAGGGACACCGGATAAACCCAATGATGAAGCAGATGCAAACCATTTGTTTGAATTATTGGAAAATGAAGTCATTCCTACGTTTTATGAACAAACAGACAAATGGGTATCTTTAATGAAAGCATCAATTAAAACTGGTGCACGGTTTACCGCACAACGTATGATCCGCGAATATAAAGAAAAATATTATCAAAAAGTGAGCTAACCATGGCTACTATTGATTACATAATTGTTTTTTTATACTTATCCGCTATTGTTGCTGTTGGACTGTACATGCGTAGGAAAGCAAGTGAGGGAATAGACTCTTATTTTTTAGGAAATCGTCGACTTCCATGGTGGGCTCTCGCATCTTCGGGAATGTCATCAAATCTTGATATAACTGGTACGATGATCATTGCAGCCTTGATATATGCTTTGGGCGCTAAAGGATTCTATATTGAGATCAGGGGAGGAGTTACTTTAATAATGGCGTTTCTTATGATATTTATGGGTAAATGGAATACTCGTTCCGGTGCCATGACTCTGGCTGAATGGATGAAATTTCGATTCGGAAACGGTAAGCAAGGAGAAGTTGCCCGGTTAGTTGCTGCTGTTTCGTCAATGATAATGACCATCGCCATGGTTACATATTTTGCTCTCGGTGGAGGAAAATTTTTGGATACATTTCTTGGGATTGAAAATTATTTTGGTCTGCCGTCGGAATTTTGGGCTGCTTCCTTGTTGATTTCAATTGCCATGATTTATACCGTTGCTTCCGGTCTTTACGGTGTTGTGTGGACGGATGTTTTTCAGGGGGCGTTTATTTTTTCCGCCATTATGTATATGGCCTATACAGCATATCAGATTACACTCCCGGAAACATTCACCATTTCACTTCCAATGTTTGACGGAACATTTCAGAGATTTACTACGACGTATAAGGAATGGTCCAGCATTCTTCCGCAAAAGGAACTCGCCATTGACGGTGCATCCCAATTCTCGATTTATAATTTATTTGGTGTAGCGGTCATGTTTTACATTTTAAAAGTTGTTTTAGAAGGCGCTGGCGGAACAGGCAATTATATGCTTCAACGATATTTTGCAGCAAAGGATGATCGGGAAGCCGGTTTATTGAGTGCAGCCTGGGTGTTTATGTTGTCATTTCGCTGGGTGTTTATCGGTGCAATTGCCGTTATCGGAATTTCACTTGGGTCGCAAATTACGGATCCGGAATTGGTTCTTCCAAAAGTGGTGGAAACGCTACCTGTGGGTATCAAGGGGTTTCTCGTGGCAGGTCTTATTGCTGCCGGGATGTCCACGTTTGACTCTACTGTCAATGCTGGTGCAGCCTATTGGGTAAAAGATATTTACCAAATTTACATTAATCCAAAAGCGACACATCGCCAACTAATGAATCATAGTTATGGAGCATCCATTTTAATTGTTTTATTGGGGCTTGCTACTATGCTGGTTTTTAAAAATATCAATGCAATTTGGGGATGGATCACTATGAGTATCGGCTCTGGTCTTCTCATCCCAATGCTCTTGCGGTGGTATTGGTCCCGCATGAATGGCTGGGGATTTTCCATCGGAACCATGGCAGGAATGATATCTGCAATAGCATTCAAAGCAATTGCACCGGTAGGCGTGACAGAATACACAATGTTTATGGTTTCCAGTGGAGCGTCATTACTTGGTACAATTGTAGGTACATTATTAACAGAACCTACTGATGAAGAAACGCTCCAGAATTTTTACATTAAAACTCGACCTTTTGGAACATGGGGTAAGTTCAAAAACAATTTAGATAAAAAACAACAAATGGCCATTGAAGCTGAAAATAAACGGGATATTTTTTCTACATTTATAGCTGTTCCTTGGCAAGTAACCCTATTTCTATTTATGATGAGCCTTATGTTTAAAACATGGACAACTGCCTTGATTCTTGGTGGAATTTGTGGTATTCTAACTATCATATTGTATTTCTCATGGTACAAACACCTTTCTACAAACGAATAATTATTATAAGTGCAATTCTTGCCCAGCCACTTATTGCACAAGTTGTCTATTCTGATCCCAATTATGCCACGGAATGGGATTCCATTATGGTGTATTTTGACGCCACTGAAGGCGATCAGGGACTCATGGGGTTCACCGGCGATGTGTGGGCTCATGCAGGAGTAATCACAACAGCAAGCTCAGGTCCGACAGATTGGAAATATGTAAAAACAAATTGGGGGCAAAATACGGATGATACTCAATTAACTCTCCAAGGGAATGATTTATGGAAGTTGGATGTAGGGTTCCCCCATGAATATTATGGAGTACCAAATGGTGAACAGATTCTTCAATTAGCATTTGTTTTTCGTAATCATGATGGAAGCCAGACCGGAAGGGATGTGGGCGGTGCTGATATTTTTTTGGATCTCTTTGATGCTGGTATAACGGCTATCATAGTTTCACCTGAAGTGAATAATGCATTTGGTGATCCTAGGCGGGCTCCCGTTTTTGGTTTCCCCACTGATATGATTCCCATTGAAATTACAAGTGCTGCAGTAGGCACAGAATCATCCACACTATCTCTTTTGGTAAACGATTCTCTACTTTTACAAACAACAGAGGATACATTATACACAGAATTGGATTTACAAAACTTTGATTTGGGTATGTACCAATTAAAAGCGGTTGCTGTTGATACTTCAGGTTTAAGTGACAGTTCACTATTCTATATTATGGTACATGATGAACCGCTTGAAAGTCAGCAGCCATCATATGTTCTTGATGGTATCAATTACGATAGTGAAACTACTGTTACATTATCATTATTTGCTCCTTATAAAGATTTTGTTTATGTCATAGGTGATTTTAACGACTGGATGGTGGACGAAGATTACTACATGTTAAAAGATGTGGGTTCTGAAGATTCAGTCCATTATTGGATCAATTTAGACGGTCTTAACCCTGGTATGGAATATGCATTTCAATATTTAGTTGATGGAGAAATTCGCATAGGTGACCCTTATACAGATAAAGTATTGGACGAGTGGAATGACCCATGGATTCCTGAAATAACCTATCCGAATTTGATGAATTATCCTATTGGAAAAACCGATCATGTTGTGTCTGTGCTTCAAACTGCTCAAATAGAATTTGATTGGCAATACACAAGTACTTTTGAGCGTCCGCCAAAAGAAGAATTAGTTATTTATGAATTGTTGGTGCGGGACTTTATTGCCCGTCATGATTTCCAGACGCTCATTGATACACTGGATTATTTAGAAAGTTTAGGAATTAATGCTATCGAATTAATGCCATTCAATGAATTTGAAGGAAATTCCAGCTGGGGATATAACTCATCATTTTACTTTGCACCTGATAAGTATTATGGTCCGAAAAATGCATTGAAAGCATTTATCGATGAGTGTCATCAGCGGGGGATTGCAGTCATAATGGATATTGTTTTAAACCATACCTATGGTCAATCACCTTTTGTGCGCTTGTATAATGTGGGGGAATGGGGACCGCCAACACCACAAAATCCCTGGTACAATACCCAGTCAAATTTCACTAATCCTGATGCTCAATGGGGAAATGATTTCAATCATGAAAGTATTCATACACAAAAGTTAGTTGATCGAATTAATCGTTATTGGATTGAAGAATACGGTATTGATGGCTTCCGGTTTGATTTTACAAAAGGGTTTGGAAATAATATCAAAGAATCCAATGACCCTTGGGGTAGTCTTTATGATGCAGATCGTATTCGTTTATTGAAACGCATGGCGGACGAGATTTGGGAATATGATTCAACAGTCTATGTTATTCTTGAGCATTTTGCGGAAAATTCTGAAGAACAGGTGTTGGCAAATTACGGGATACTACTCTGGGGAAATTCCAACTATAACTATGCAGAGGCAGCCATGGGCTACCACACCAATGGCAAGTCTGATTTTTCTTGGGGTTATTATGGTACAAGAGGCTGGGAAAACCCCCATGTTGTCACCTATTTTGAAAGTCATGACGAAGAAAGACTCATGTTTAAAAACCTGTCTTGGGGGAACAGTGCCGGTGATTATGACATTCAAAATTTGTCTATTGCATTGAACAGAATGAAATTAGTGGGAGCCTTTTTCTTTACTATTCCGGGACCGAAAATGTTTTGGCAATTTGGTGAGCTTGGGTATGATGTTAGCATTGAAGATCCCTGTCGTCTTTGTGAAAAACCAATTCTTTGGTCTTATTTTCAAGAAAATGAACGGCGCAATCTATACAAAACATTCCAGGCGTTGATTCATCTTCGTAAGCAATATCCCGTTTTTCATAGTGCAGCAACTGAAGTGGATCTATCAGTAAGTAGTTCTACGGGAAAGAAACGAATTAGATTAAGCCATAGTGATATGAAAGCAATTATTCTCGGTAATTTTAATGTGGTTGGACAGACAATCAATCCACAGTTTTTTAATACGGGTATATGGTATGATTATTTTTCAGGTGATAGTATTGAGGTTACGGATATAAATGAAACCATTGATCTTGAACCAGGAAAATTTCACATATATACAGATTTGTATATTGATCCCCCGGAACAAGGAATTCTTTCCAATGCGAAAGATGATAGTTTTACTCCACATGAATTCAGATTGAATCAGAACTTCCCCAATCCATTTAATCCGAATACAACTATATTGTTTTCGGTAGAGAGGGATCGCGGTACCTCCTTACGTATTTATGATATAACTGGAAGATTGGTAGAAACGTTGATTGATGAACAGCTGAAGCCGGGAGAATATGAGATCAACTGGAACGGATCATCCCATCCTAGTGGTGTTTATTTTGTCCGTTTATCTGCGGCTGAAAAAACACAAACAACTAAGATAATGTTACTAAAATAACAATTAAGTTAAAGGAAAAAAAATGAAAGTTGGATTACTAACAAACGAAATTCCCCCTATTGTTTATGGCGGGGTTGCTACGTGGATTATGAACTTTTTGGACATGTTTGCTGCTGATGATGATATTGAAATTATTCCGGTTTTCCTTGCCCAATTGGACGAACCACCGGATGATTTCCCCGAACGATATCCTGGGATACGTATCATCCATGGACCGGATGATGTAAAAGATGCTTTTGCTGATTTGGACGCATGTATCAACAATCTCTGGGTGGCTTTTGATACAACAAAAACCATAAAAGAGACGTACCCGGATAAGTTAATGATTTCCGTTTGTCATTCATTAATTAAAATGGAACATATCACAAATATGGGTGGACCCATTACCAGTAATTACTTTGAACAGGAAATCACATTTCAATACTCTGATATAGTTGTATTGATCAGTAAAGCAGAAAAACAGCATTATATTTCATTTGGGTATGACAAATATGAATCAACTCCTCATGTAATATATAACAGCTATAAACCAAAACTGGATCATAAATCCTGGCGACCGAATTATGAATTAAATGATATAGGTTATATCGGCAGGCACGTGCCGCGCAAACGTCCGGATTTACCCATTTTTGCCCTAGAAAAATCAGGACGAAAAGATGTGCGTGTATTTAATATGGGTGTGGATTACCGTGGTGAACAGGGCAATCCTTTTTGGGAAGATTTAGGCAGGAAGCATCCAAAGCAATTGGTCATTATTCCATTTAGTTCAAACAAAGAAACAGCCCGATTTTATTGGAATAGTGTTGGCGCGAATTCAATCACCGGAATCTATGAACCATTCGGTTATACTATGTGTGAAACGCTGGATCGCAGGGTACCGGCTATTGTCCAAAACATTGACGGCCCCAGCGAAATTACAGCAAACGTTCTAGATTCAGTGTTTGTGTATGAAGTTGACCAGGATTTTGATAAAGATGTGGACAATTTTCTGGTAGCTACAAATAACTTTTGGGATACCCATGCTGATGATAGAAGAGCCATGGCAGAGCATGCTCGAACAGCTTTGGATGACTTCCGACCGGAAGTCATTAAACTGAAATGGAAAGACATTTTGTTGAATGCACAACCAAGAAAAATCACCGGTTTAGCAACCGATCAAGAAACGCAAAAAACAACTAAGGGGTACGGCGGGTACGGAAACTAAATCAATTCCGCTTTAACACAATACCAGACGAGGGTGGAACAATGATTTTATTTGATACCAATTGCTGATTCTCAAGGTTTACAAGTTTTTCATCGGCTAAAATGTTCCACTGACCTGCCGGTTTGTCTAATTCAAGCGTATCTTCATTTTCACCGTTAAGAATAACAACAAACCTGTCTTTTAATATATAAGCTACTGCTACTTTTTCACCCACGTCTATAAATTCAAAATCTTCCGGCTTTGAATGGCGAAACTCCGAATACTGTTTCCTTAACTCAATCAGCCCTTTATAATAATCAACCAGTTCACGATTCATTTCTCGTTCATTCCAGTTCAGCCAGTTGGTTTCATTGTCTTTTTCGTATGAATTATGATCAATTAATCCAATATGTTTATCCGGAACAGTGGTTTCAGACACGACCTTGCTTCGCGCCCATTCCTGACCCTCATGTATAAATGTTATTCCCTGGCTGGTAAATAGAAATAGGGCACCAAGTTTATTCATTGCCAAAAGCTTATCTTGAACAAGGGCATTTTTTTGAGTATTAGTTATTTTTTTATCTTTATCTACAAACCCACCGGTGATGCGCAGTCGATCTCCGAATGTATGGCTATCATGACATTCAAGATAATTCACGCTATGAGCAGATCTTATATACTGCCCGTCATACTCGCGTAGTGAGCCCAGCACCAAGCATTGTAAAATATTTTGATCATCTTTACCACGATACTGACCAAAAAGAAATCCTTTTTCTTCAACGTCAAATCCGCTGCCTTTTAAGCCATCCCTGAACTGGTCATTGAATGATGCCCAGTCCATATCTGAAAAGCCATCAGGATCATAGCCATTTCCCCAGGGTTCGGCCAAGAGGATGACATGAGGATTGATGGCTTTTAATTCATCAATTATAAGCTGTCTTGTTTCAGCGTCAATCAGGTTTCCAAGATCAAACCGAAATCCATCTATGTGATATTCCGTCATCCAGTATTTAATACTTTCCAATATCAATTGCCGCATTTTGGGATGCTCGGAACGGGTATCATTTCCACAACCACTGTTAGCAATGTAATTGCTATTTTTATCCAGTCGGAAATACATCTCTCGGTCGATATATTTCAACGGCTGCCAATCATAATTGGACACATGGTTATATACCACATCCATAATCACAGCGATTCCCGCCTTGTGAAATGCTTTAACCATGTCCTTGATTTCATTCACCGCCCTACCGTCTCTACCATTCCAAGACCTAGGGATATCCGTTCCATCACTGGCGTAGTAAGATTCAGGTGCAAAGAAGAAGGTAGTCATATAGCCCCAGTGATTGCGCCCATATGGATTCCAATCATTATATATGGGTGCTTTGTTATCCTTAAATGGTACTTCAAAATTGGCAAAGTCTTGAATGGGCAAAATCTGAACAGTGTTAACACCCATGGCCTTGATATGCTCTATACCTCCATTTTGGCCCGCTTCAATCAACCCGGCATACGTACCTTTTTGGTTTGCTGTGGATGTAGGGTGGGCTGTCATATCCCGGACATGCATTTCATAAATTACCAGATCACGGGGATCGATCTGGATCCAGGTATCATCTTCCCAATCATAGGTATCATCTACAACCAATGATTTAGCTACATGATGCATGGAATTTTGGGTGATGGCTGCTTTGGAATACGGATCGGCAATTATCAAGTTGGGATCATTCAATGGTCCTTCCAGGCGAAAACCATATATCGTTCCAACACCAGCATCATGTGATTCAATCGTAAAATCACCGTTATTTTGTTTTGTCATTTCATACTCTACACCGGTTTCATCTTCCGGTAAATTGAAAATGACCAAATATGCATGTGTTGTTTTCGGAGCATGAATTTTAAAAGTAGTGTTGTTGTTAGAAACAAAGGCGCCATAGGATAATTGAGTGTTTTTTATATTCATATGATTATTTGTGCACGAAATTAATATTAGAAAAGTGCAGAGCAATGCTGTCAATTGTAGATTCTTCACCTGTCTTCATTTTGGTTTAAGCTATTAAATTAAAAATTATTAACAATATCAAAATATAAAAACTGGTACAGGTAATATTTTTATTACGTAAATATTCCTATTTGTACCTTAAATACCATGTTGATTAAAAAAAACACCATTTATCGTTGGGTATTGATTTTTTCGTGTTCCTTTTTAATGGCTGACGATAGCTGGATGATTTACGATGATTCATCTGTCAGCAGGGTTGATATTTATGTTGATCCTGCATCTCTGGTGTGGATATATAATAATGTGGAAAGTGATTCAATGCATGTGGCGGATATCCATTTTCAAAACAGCTTTATTGATGAAACTGTAGAAAATGTTGGGTTTCGTTTGCGGGGAAACACATCGCGCGTTTCACAAAAGAAATCATTCAAGCTCGATTTTAATCATTTTGTCCTAGGTCGTGATTTTTATGATGTTGAAAAAATTAACGTAAATGGTGAACATAATGATGTATCAATTATACGCAGCAAATTATGCTGGAACTTATTTGAATCGATCGGGATGACCGCCTCTAGAGCTAATCATGTGGAAGTATATATCAATGAAAGCTATTATGGATTATATATATCTGTTGAGCACATTGATGACACCTTTTTAAGCAAGCGGTTTCAAGATGATTCAGGAAACTTATGGAGATGCCTCTGGCCAGCAGATCTTACGTATCGCGGTCCAGATCCAGAAGATTATCATCCTTGGATCGATGATGAGCGTCCTTATGACCTTAAGACCAATGAGGATGAATATAATTTTGCACAGTTAGCCCGACTAATAAATATAATAAATAATGATCCTGATTCATTGGAACATGTGTTAGATGTTTCAGAATTTATAAAATATTTGGCTGTAAATATTCTTACCGGTAGCTGGGATGATTATCGTTCCCTGCGGAATAATTATTATTTATACTATGTTCCTAACAAGGATCAGTTTCAGTTTATTCCTTATGATTATGATAACACATTTGGTATTGACTGGTTTGATGTGGACTGGGCGACCATTGATCCCTATAGTTACTATTTGATCGATAATTCTGATCGACCGCTAGCCGATATTATCATGGATACTGGATCGTTCCGTAACCTTTTCACACATTTCCTGTCTTTTTATTTAGATCATCATTTTTCTTTGGAATTATGGGAAAATTGGATTGATAGTACCAAAGCAATGATTGACACATCTGCATTTTACGATATTTACCGCACACTTGATTATGGTTTTACATTTGATGATTTTACCAATTCATATTCAGTAAACAGTTACAATAATCAGCATGTCAAAAATGGACTGAAAGAATTTATAATTGAACGGGTATCAGCTCTAGAAAATCAAATCGATTATCTTAATGCCGAACCGCTTGTTTACGATGTTTGGTGGGAACCACAAAATCCAGTAACAGGTGATTCCATTACGATTCATGCTGCAGCATTTGGCTATCCAGATATAGACCATATTAATGTTATCATCCACAATGTAAACAATGGTTCATATGACAGCTACCCCATGCAGTATGATCCCTTGTGGGTGACGAATACACCGGAAGAAGAAGATCATTGGGCCGTGACCATACCACCGGTTGAGTCTGTTGGGGACATCGGAATACGTTTTATGTCCACAAATACAAATCAATCAACAGGCGTGACACCCATAACAGGTGAATGGTTCATTAAAGTGGCCACTTCATTATTGACCGAAAATGTAATGATAAATGAATTATTAGCAATCAACGATGCTGTCAATTCAGACGAATATGGTGAGTTTGATGATTGGCTAGAGCTTTACAATCACGGTACTGACACTGTTTATTTAGATAACCACTATCTAACAGATGATCCGGACAATTTTACTAAGTGGAGATTTCCTGAAAGTAGTCTTGCAATAGCACCGAATGAATACTTAATCGTCTGGTGTGACGATGATGATGAGCAAGGCAGCATCCACACTAATTTTAAACTGTCAGGAAATGGGGAATTCATTGCTTTTACTAACCCTGATGGAGAGACAGTGATAGATTCACTCACATTTGCTGAACAAATTGCTGATATATCTTATGGTCGTTATCCAGATGGTTCAGAAATTTGGCAGTTGATGAATCCAACACCGGGAATAACCAATACTCAAGAATTACGTTCTAATGTTAATTTAATTATACCAAGTCAATACACGGTCTATCAAAACTACCCCAACCCATTCAATCCCGTCACAACACTGCGCTATGATCTACCAGAAAACGGTCTGGTCAATATTACCATCTACGATATGCTGGGAAGGGAAGTAAAAACCCTAATCAACCAAACCCAAGACGCTGGTTACAGATCAATTATATGGGACGCTACCAATGATTACGGTAAACCAGTTAGTGCTGGTATCTATCTATATCAGATTCAGGCTGGGGAATACATGCAGACTAAGAAGATGGTGCTGTTGAAATAGATTCATTAATTAGTAAAACATCAAGCCCCACCTTCGTTTGGTTTTTTGTTTCTAGACATTTAGGCCTAGTTGATATACCAAGCAAATCGAGGGGCTCTCGCGTATTATCAGCATAGTAAATAATTCCAACTTAATTTAATCTTTGATATGATTTATGCTTAACAAAATCCACATCCATAAAATCATTTGAAGGTATACCATTGCTTGTAATATAAATCCCTAAATAGGCTCCAGTATATCCTTTGCTTAAAATGAAGGAAGATTTCATCTTATGAAAATCAATAAAACCCTCACCTTTTTGTTTATAGTGAAAACTATATTGTTGATTCTTCGATTCAATTTTTAAAACCACAATCGAATTGATATCCTTTATTAAGTCTTCTTTTACTATAATAGGTTCCTTATTCGACTGTGAAAGATTTATTTGTAGCATGGTACCAAGTTTTGTCTTTTTAATAGTAAACGTGATGTAATTATTATCTTTTTGAACCATAGCTATTCCCGCTTGGGATTCTGATTGTTTTGGCTGGAAGTTAATTTTGGCTTCATAAGTAAAATCAGTTTCTTTCTGTCTAAAACCTATGAAATTAGATCTTCCCCGTTCCTTAATAATGTTTGGGCTTGCATATACTCTTAAATGTCCAGTATTAGCTTTCAATGAATAACTATTTGGTAAAGGTACTCGACGGAAATTCCACTCAAGAGATAAATCGCTTTGATCAAAATCATCCGAAAAATTTAAACTCTGATGTTGTTTAGTATTTTCAAACGGTGTTTTATTAAATCGTTCTATCTGTCCAGTCTTAGGAGCAACAACTGGCCAAAGATATTTAACCTCTTTCCACTCAAATGGTTCTCTTTCCCATTTAACTGGAGCTAAAAATGTCTCTCGCCCCATGTTAGAGCCGTTTAGTTCATCACCACGTATACCTAAGGCAACCATATACCATCTTCCATCAGATAATTCAATCAAATCACCATGCCCCGTACTATGTACCCAATTATCATAGGAAAGGTGACGGCTACTAAGAATGGGGTTTCTTTCATTGGGAATAAAAGGACCTGTAATCTTATCACTAACAGCAACCATTACCGCATGGTTAAAACTAGTGCCTCCTTCTGCAATCATTAAATAATACCGTCCATCCTTTTTGTACATATGCGGTCCTTCTGCCCATACTCCACCACAAGCTCCTCTCCATAAAAAGTGTCTTTCTCCCTTTAACTTCCAATTAATAATATCTAATTCTTGTAACCAAATTTCGCCTTCTCCGGGAAAGTTTGGTTTTTCAGGAGAGTGTGTCCCAACATACCATATTCTTCCATCATCATCAAAAAAGATATCGGGATCTATTCCAGGTGCTCCTTCAACGACAAAGGGGTCTGACCATGGGCCAGCAGCATCTTCAGATGTAATTATAAAATTAACAAAGTCTGTTGTTTTTTCTATTTCATTATAATAGACATTTGTAGTGATAATATAGAATAGGCCATTGTGATATCGAATAGTAGGGGCATGAATTCCACCATTAGATTGCACATCTACTAAATTTACTTTTTGGTTACATTGGTTTTTTCTATGTAATCCATATCCTATAAGCTCCCAGTTAATAAGGTCTTTACTTTTATGTATAGGTAGACCTGGAAAATACTCAAATGATGAGTTTACAATAAAAAACTCATCTCCAACCTTGCAAATTGAGGGGTCCGGATAGCTCCCTGGCAATATAGGATTAATGTATAAATTTTCTTTTGCTTCTAATAAGTAAGTAAAAAATAATATTACTAATAATCGTTCCATAAAATATTAAAATCTTTAAAGAATTTATTAATTATCAAGCCACACATTCCTGGGGTTTTTTGTTTCTAGACATTCAGCAAAGCGGTGTTTATTTTGTTCAGATTGAAAGCGGTAGTTTTATTAAAACCAGGAAAATGATGTTGATAAAATAATCCACTAATTTCAAAACTTATCCTTTTATGCCAATAATTTTATTAAGTCTACCACTCGGTTGGAATAACCCCACTCATTATCATACCAGTTCAGTGTTTTTACAAATCGTTTATTGATAACAGACGTAAACGGTGCATCAAAAATGGATGAATGAGGGTTGCCGATAATATCTGAAGAAACAATGGGCGTATCTTCGTATTGCAGGATGGAATTCAGGCGGTCAGTTGCGCTTGCTTCTTTGACTGCTTGGCGGATATCGTCAGCGCTTACATCAGTATTTAATTCCACATTCAAGTCAACGATTGAGCCATCGGGGACAGGCACACGCATGGCAATGCCATCTAATTTACCCTTGAGTTCTGGTAAAACAACTCCGACAGCTCTGGCAGCCCCAGTTGTTGTGGGTATAATGTTTTCTGCGGCAGCCCTGCTGCGCCGCCAGTCCGAGTGAGGAACGTCAGCTAATCTTTGATCATTTGTATAGGCATGGATTGTATTTATAACACCATATTCAATACCGAAAGCATCATTTAGGACTTTTGCCATAGGGGCTAAACAGTTCGTTGTACAGGATGCATTTGAAACAATTTTATGGTCAGGTTTAAGACCATCTTCATTTACACCAATGACGACAGTATAATCAATTTCATCCTTGGCCGGTACTGTAAGAATAACATGTCCTGTGCCAGCATCTAAATGAGCTTGCAGCTGCTCACGGGTCCTGAAAACACCGGTGGCTTCAATGACAACATCAACACCTAATTCAGTCCAGGGCAGAGCGGCTGGATCACGCTCGTTAAGCATTTTAACTTTGTGATTGGTTGTACTTAAAATTCCATTATTAACACTCACTTCATCTTTTAAGGGTCCCATGACAGTATCGTATTTCAACAAATAAGCCAGGGCATCATCATCAGCAAGGTCATTGATGGCCACAACAGCAAAATCCTGTTGGTTATTTAAAATCCTAAATACCGAGCGGCCGATGCGGCCAAAGCCATTTATGCCAATTCTCATGAGACTTCTTCCAAGTCGCAGTACGCTTTCGTGAGTTCCAGAATACGCTGCGAATATCCATAACCGTCATCATACCAGCAGACAGTCTTCAGTAATTTACCTGCAGCAATCATAGTGGCCCTGGCATCAAAAATCATGGAATGGCTGTCACCTACAACATCGCTGGATACAATGGGGTCATCTGTATAACCGATGATGGCAGACATGGAATTTTCAGAGACATCTTTCATTAATGCATTCACATCTTCCACAGAGGGTGTTGTTTGTAATTGAGTAGTAAGGTCCACGCAGGAACCGTCAGGGATAGGAACGTTAAAAGCGATACCTGCAATTTTTCCTTTGAGGTGGGGCAATATAGTTTCTACTAATTGGGGTGACTGAGTCTGGTTGGGTATAATATTTTCCACTGCAGATCGGCTGCGGCGCAGATCTGACCGCACACTGTCAGCCAGAGGTTGATCGGACGTATAAGCATGAACGGAGGTCATCATGGCCTTATCCAGTCCATACTGATTATCTAGGATATCCAGCATCAAAGCTAATACCTGCGTCGTAGATGAAGAAGGGGAAACGATTTTATCATCAGTGGATATATCATTATCATTCAAGCCCATGACAACAATACGATCTACAGGATCTTCAGGCGGTTTGGTGACTATAACCCGTTTTGCCCCGGCATCCAGGTATTTTTCCAAATCAGTGCGAGGCCAGATACGGCCGGTGCAGTCAATGATAATATCAGCACCAAGGGCATCCCAAGGCAACGAACCGGGTCCTGATCCAGGGAGTATGCGTACTTTCTGGTGACCGAAATGAATGTAATTGTCTTTGAGTACTGTTTCAGTTTCTATAGGTCCGTATACAGTATCATGCCCCAGTAAATAAAAGAGAGCTTCCGGTTCAGCCAAGTCGCTGATCCCGACAAAATTGAAACGCGGATCGTCATAGCCAAGGCGCAATAAATTGCGGCCGATACGGCCGAAACCAACAATTCCTATATTAACTTGTACTGACATTGAACTATAATATTACAAAAAATTCTTGTTTAGTTTTATTAAATAATAGTAGAAAAATCAAATTCTTGTTGGTTAAGTAAAGCAATCATAAATTGACGATTCTCAGCATACTTAATGATCTTACAACCGTAGAAATTTTCCGGTCAAAAACATAAAAAATGATAACATCAGTATATATTCATCCTATCGATCAGATAGGTGCCCAGGAACGGGTTGCCAGGCTTTTTTCCAGGAGCATTAAAAAAGAGTCTAAGGTTCACGCCCTGAAAATGGCATTAAGTATGATCGACCTCACGACATTGGAGGGCAAGGATTCTTCAGGAAAAGTGAAGCAATTATGTTATAAGGCAAGCCATCTACACGATCAATATCCTGATCTACCATCTGTTGCAGCGATCTGCGTCTATCCCACAATGGTTCCAATCGCCAAAAAAGCATTGGAGGGAACATCCATAAACATTGCATCAGTTGCCACGGCATTTCCTAGCGGAATGTCCTCTATGGAAAACAAGTTGGATGAGGTTAAAAAAGTGGTGGATGATGGTGCAAATGAAGTGGACATGGTCATTTCCAGGGGAAAATTTTTAAGCGGGGAATATGATTACGTTGCTGATGAGATCTCCCAAATTAAGGACGCATGTGAAAAAGCTCATTTGAAAGTTATTTTAGAGACTGGCGAATTAGTAACATTGGATAATGTGCGCCTGGCAAGTGATATCGCCCTGAATGCAGGTGCTGATTTTATCAAGACCTCCACTGGAAAAATATCCCCGGCAGCCACACCACCTGTGGTTCTGGTTATGCTGGAAGCCATTCGTGATCATTATAAAAAAACCGGAAAAAAAATAGGAATGAAACCAGCAGGTGGAATTAGCAAAGCCAAGCAGGCCATTCAGTATCTGGTCATGGTCCGCGAAACTCTTGGGAAGGATTGGTTGACACCTGACCTCTTTAGGTTTGGAGCCAGTTCATTGGCCAATGATGTGCTCATGCAGATCGTAAAGCAATCCACAGGTCACTATCAATCAGGAAATTATTTTTCCATCGATTAACAGTAGATTTATCTATGGCTAAAGCATCACCGACACTGGAATTTGATACGGATTGGGAATACAGCTCCGCTCCAGAAAGTACAGATCATATCCAGATTAAGCCTCAAAATGAGTTGTTCATTAATGGTGATTTCGTTGTTCCCAGCGATGGCAACTATTTTGATACGATCAATCCTGCTAGTGAGAAAACATTATCCAAAGTTGGTCATGCAACAGCAGATGATGTAGATAAAGCGGTCAAGGCGGCCCGAAAAGCGGTCAAAGGTCCTTGGTCAAAGATGGATGGCGCAGAACGGGGAAAATACATATTTCGAATCGCTCGTCTCATCCAGGAAAAAGCCCGTGAATTTGCGGTGATCGAATCCATGGATGGAGGCAAACCCATCCGTGAATCAAGGGATGTGGATATTCCACTGGTGTCCGCACACTTCTTTTATTATGCTGGCTGGGCAGACAAACTTGAATATGCATTCCCGGGGAAAGATACAACACCCATCGGTGTAGCCGGACAGATCATCCCTTGGAATTTCCCACTGTTGATGGCCGCCTGGAAGATTGCCCCGGCGTTGGCCACGGGCAATGCGGTGGTGTTAAAACCGGCTGAGACCACACCGTTAACAGCATTAAAACTGGCTGAGGTATTACAGGAAGCTGACCTTCCGCCAGGAGTAGTGAATATTATTACCGGGGCGGGAAAAACCGGCCAGGCCATTGTGGACCATCCTGACGTAGATAAGATCGCCTTTACCGGATCCACAGAAGTGGGAAAAATGATCATGAGAGCGGTAGCTGGAACAGGAAAGAGATATACCCTTGAGTTAGGCGGCAAAGCGGCCAATATCATTTTTGAAGATGCACCCATTGACCAGGCAGTGGAAGGAATCGTTAATAGTATCTTTTTCAATCAAGGCCATGTCTGTTGTGCAGGTTCGCGCTTGTTTGTCCAGGAAAGTATTGCTGATACGATTATCTCAAAATTAAAGGACCGGATGGAGACACTGATTATTGGTGATCCCCTGGATAAAAACACGGATATCGGCGCTATCAACTCCAAAATGCAGTTAGACAAGATCAAGATGTACGTGAAATTGGGGCAGAAAGAAGGCGGTACTATTCATCAATCTTCCTATTCTTTACCCAAAAAAGGATTTTGGTACGCGCCCACATTATTCACGGATGTGAGTCAGTCTCATCGAGTGGTCCAGGAAGAAATCTTTGGACCAGTGTTGGCGATCCAGACCTTCCGGACAGTCGATGAAGTGATCACGAAAGCGAATAATATTCCATACGGGCTTTCTGGTGGTGTGTGGACGGACAAGGGTTCAAAGATATTCAAGATCTCCAAAGCAGTGAGAGCCGGCGTTGTGTGGGCAAATACATTTAATAAATTTGATCCATCCTCTCCTTTTGGCGGCTATAAGGAAAGCGGCATGGGCCGCGAAGGCGGATTGGAAGGTTTAATGCCGTATGTTAACTTGGTTTAACGAAAGATAATATCATGGGTAAACGAGAAGATATAAAGAAAACGTACAAATTATATATTGGCGGCAAATTCCCTAGAACTGAATCGGGGCGCTATATTAAATGGACTGACCCAAAAAATTCAACTTATGTGAATGTCTGTCGTGGATCGAGAAAAGATTTCAGGAATTCCGTAGTTGCTGCCCGGAATGCATTTACCGACTGGAGTTCCAGGACAGCGTATAACCGCAGTCAAATATTGTACAGGATTGGAGAAATGCTGGAAGGTAAACGTAGCCAGTTCATGGATGAATTGATGCTTCAGGGTGCATCAAAAAATGCTGCGGAAAATGAAATAAACCGAGCCATTGATCGATTGATCTATTATGCCGGCTGGGCAGATAAATATCAGCAATTGTTCAGCCGGGTCAATCCTGTGGCAGCACCCTATTTCAATTTCACTTATACCGAACCTACAGGTGTCGTGGCTGCCATTGCCCCTGATGATTCATCATTGGTGGGCCTGGTATCCATCATGGCGCCCATTATTGCAGGGGGGAATACAGTCGTTTTACTTGCTTCTGAATTAAAACCGCTGTGCTCCATCTCATTTGCTGAGGTGCTGCACACATCCGATGTACCTGCAGGTGTAGTAAATATTTTGACAGGTTACAGGGATGAATTGATCGAACATTTTTCAACTCATATGGATGTGAATTCTATTGTGTATTGTGGAAACGATCCTGATGATATAAAGACAATACAGGAAAATGCAGCACTGAACGTAAAACGACCTGTTGTGTACGCAGATGAAGACTGGATGGACCAGAAAAACCAGGGGCCTTATCATATCCTCAACAACCTGGAATCGAAGACGACCTGGCATCCGATTGGTCTTTAATATCTAACAATTATAATGTATTTCCATGAATGAATTGAGATCAGTAGAAACAATTGTGTCCAGATCCAATGGATTTAAACCATCCGTTGGAATCATCCTGGGTTCTGGATTAGGCTCTTTTGTTGACAAAATTCAAGATCAGATCGTTTTTTCATATGACGAATTAGATGGATTTCCTCCTTCTGGAGTAGGTGGTCATGCAGGAAAACTGGTGTTGGGGACAATTGAAGGGACCCCCGTTGCTGTGCTGCAGGGCCGTGTCCATTATTATGAATCAGGTCAAGCTGACGCTATGAAAGTTCCAGTTCGTACTCTGGCCGGTTTGGGATGTGAACAATTGCTCCTGACCAACGCCGCCGGCAGCTTGAAAGAAGAAGCCCAGCCCGGCAGCGTTATGCTCATTAATGATCATATAAATTTTACAGGCGTGAACCCATTATTTGGAGAGGATAACATTTCAAGATTTGTAGATATGGGTGATGCTTATGATCCAAATCTGCGAGATGTACTTCATTCCATTGCTGCTGACCAAGGAATCAAACTTCATGAAGGTGTATATATTTGGTTCTGTGGCCCCAGTTTTGAAACACCGGCAGAAATTCGAGCCGCAAAAACAATAGGCGCTGATGCAGTGGGGATGTCCACTGTCCCAGAAGTCATTTTGGCTCGCCATGCTGGAATGAACATTGCTACTATTTCTGTCATCACTAATATGGCAGCAGGAATGAGCTCTGAATCATTGAGCCATGAACAGACCATGGCCAATGCTGATATTGGTATTCAAGATCTGCAGAAATTATTGATCAACTATTTGAAAACAGTCTCCAGTTGATCTGATATAAAGATCAAACCTTAAATAATTTTTAAATGCCTGAAACAACCATTCAAAAAGGTCAAGAAATTGAATTGACCATCGATTCCCTTGCCTATGGAGGACGTGGCGTGGCCAAGGTAGATGGATATGTTATCTTTGTTAAAAATTCCATTCCCGGTCAAAAGGTCAATGCTCTCATCTATCGCAAGAAAAAGGGATATGCCGAAGCACGCCCCTTGGAAGTATTGGAAGAGTCTCCTCATATTGTAAGTGCTCCATGCGAACATTTTGCCTATTGCGGCGGCTGTACCTTTCAGCAATTGGATTATGCAGAACAGGTGAACCAGAAAAAACAGCAGGTTGAGGCCCTTTTCAGGCGCCAAGCAGGAATTTCAGATTTTACCATAGATGAAGTGATCCCGGCTGATCAACAATTCCACTACCGGAATAAAATGGAGTTTTCTTTCTCAAACCGCCGCTGGACATTACCTGATGAGGGCGATGATACAGAAAGAAGTTTTGCATTAGGGCTTCACATTCCCCGTCGATATGATAAAATATTGGATATCAACAATTGCCATATCCAGCCAGAATTTGGGAATGAAATATTAAATGCAGTAAAAACCAAAGCGCGGGAATTAAAACTCAAGCCTTATGATGTAAAAACGCATAATGGTTTTCTACGGCACTTGGTTATGCGCTTTGGACATAATACAGGTGATATTATGGTGAACCTGGTTACCAGTTATGAGAATCCTGAATTGATCCAACCACTGGCTGATCATATCCATGAAACATTTCCCCAGGTCACTTCCGTCATCAATAATATCAACACCCGGAAAGCGGATATAGCATTTGGTGAATTTGAAACTCTCCTCCATGGTTCGCCCACTATAACTGAAAAGATGGGAAAACTTACTTTTGAGATATCCGCCAATTCCTTTTTTCAGACAAATTCTATTCAAGCTGAAAAACTGTATCAAACTGTACTAGTAGGTGTCGAAATAACAGGTGAAGAAATAGTATTTGATCTCTACTGCGGGACGGGCTCTATCTCACTTTTTCTGGCACAAAATGCGAAAGAGGTCCACGGGTTTGAACTCATAACGTCGGCAGTGGAAGATGCCACACGAAACGCCATGACCAATATTATCACCAATGTGCGTTTCCATAAAGCAAATTTGGACTTCTTCTTCAAGAAAGAGAAAACCCATAAAGACCTTCCTGTTCCGGATGTGATCGTGATCGATCCTCCACGGGCCGGTATACACAAAGACATGTTGAAGGCACTACCTGAATTTGGGGCGGAAAGACTGGTCTACGTATCCTGCAATCCTACCACCCAATCCAGAGATGTGGCCCTGTTGATGGAAAATGGCTATGGTCTGAAAAAGTTGACCATGGTGGATATGTTCCCCCACACCCCCCATATTGAGACTGTAGGGATTCTTGAAAAGAACTGATTCTTAACTTATTTCTTTCTGCTAACTGACTTAAATTTTTCGCTATGCGTCACTGGTTTCGCTTACTAATTCGCAACAGTTTCTTCCAAGTAGGCATGGGCATCTTCGTGGTCATGATCTTGGGAGGGCTTATTTTGCGAGCCCTGGAAACAGGAAAGATCACTGAAGGAGAGAACTCATTTTGGTGGGCAATAGTTACTATGACTACTGTGGGATATGGCGATTTTGCGCCATCAACTTCTGAAGGAAGAATTTTTGCAGTGCTGGTCATGTTTGCTGGTATCTCACTGACAGCCATGTTCACAGCAGTCATATCATCCATATTTGTAGCAAAACGAATAAGGGAGGAAAAAGGTTTGGAAAACGTAAATGTAAAAGATCATATAATACTTTGCGGCTGGAATCGTAATGCCGATAAGATCATTGATTCGATCCAATATTTGTCAGAGGGCAGGCGCAAGGACCTTGTTTTGATCAATGATCTGGATGAAGAAGAGATCGCCCGCTTGAAAACGCGCTATCGGAATATTCGCCTGCACTTCGTGGCGGGTGATTTTACAAGCGAACAGATTCTTCAAAGGGCAAACCTGGAAGAAGCGGAAACGGCAATGATTGTCCCCAGTGATGTGGATGACACCATACATAATCCAGATGAAAAGACTATATTAGCTGCATTGACCATCAAGGGTATGGAACCGAATATTCGGTTAATTGCTTATCTCCACAGCCGGGAAAATCTGACGCACATAAAACGCGCCAATGCAGATGAAGTGGTCATCAGTGATGACTTTGGAGCATACATGCTGGCGTCCCATGTAATGGATCCCGGGATTCCGCAAACAATGAACAATCTTTTGGATAATGTATCTAAAAATCGATTCAAACGGGTGGATATACCCAGTGAATTTGTAGGCAGATCTTTTGATGATCTATTTACACACTTCAGGAAGAAAAACAATTCAATAGTTGTGGGTGTTTTTGCAGAAGATGAAAACCTTGGAATTGGAGAGGTACTTTCTGCTGACTCTTCAGCCTTGGATGCTTTTATTGAGCGTAAACTGAAGGAAGGCGGTATTTCCCTGCAGGAAGAGAGCAAAATCACAACAGTGATCAATCCTGACAATAACTATAAAATCAAAGATGGTGAACGAGCCATCATTATTCCGTGAGGCTATTATGGATGTAGGAGCATTAAGATATTTTTCGATTTTCAAGGGACTCGAAGAAAGCCAAATCAAACCTTTTGCAGATAAAGCAACCTCAGTAGATGTAGCAACAGGAAATAATTTTATCGTTGAGGGCGATGTAGGTGATTCTGTTTTTCTACTGCTGGAAGGTGAAGTGGAAATTAACCAGGCCTTGACCCTTACCATGAATAAGGGTGAAGTAGACAACCGCGAAAAAGCTATCATTAAACTCACCAGCGAGATTAAACCGCTCTTTGGTGAAATGTCACTTTTTAATGAAGGCGACCGTCGCACAGCCAGCGTTAAAGCATTAACGGACTGCAAACTGGCTAAGATCACAAAAGAAGAATTATTTGAGATCTGTAATGCTCACCCTGAAACGGGTTACAAGGTCATGCAAAACTTGTGCAGGACTCTTTGCGGGAACCTAGTCAAGGCAAACCAGAATGTGCTAAAACTGACCACTGCCTTCAGTCTGATCCTCGAAAGATAACATACATGAAAGATGGAATATGGAAGGCAGGGCAATCAACCAATCAACCAATCATTCTCACACCTTTGTAATTACCCAATTCTTCAAAAAAACCAGCGACTTAATTACTCCAGTTAGGAAGAATTAATTCATGACGGTCCAGCTGGAAAAAGTATACAACCCTGCCAAGATCGAAGATAAGTGGTACCAGCACTGGCTGGACAATAACTACTTCCACGCAGAGGTCAATCCAGATAAGACTCCCTACACGATCGTGATCCCGCCGCCCAATGTAACCGGGATGTTAACAATGGGTCACGTACTCAATAATACCATACAAGACATCCTGATCCGCAAAGCACGGATGGAAGGGAAAGAAGCGTGCTGGATACCGGGCACAGACCATGCTTCCATTGCCACTGAAGGGAAAGTGGTGAAAATGCTCAAGGAGCAAGGTATTGATAAAAGCACCCTCACGAGGGCAGAGTTTTTGGAGCATGCTTGGAAATGGAAAGAAGAATACGGCGGTATCATTATTCAGCAGTTAAAAAAACTGGGCTGCTCATGTGATTGGGAACGGGAACGATTCACCATGGATGCAGGCTATTCAAGGGCAGTACTGGCAGCATTCGTAAAATTATATGAAAAAGGCTTGATCTATAGAGGTTACCGCCTGGTGAACTGGTGCCCGGTGTCCAAATCAGCCATTAGCGATGAAGAAGTCATTCACCAGGAGGTCAATGGGCATTTATGGTATTTTAAATATCCGATCAAGGACAGCGATGAGTTTATGGTTGTTGCCACAACCCGTCCGGAAACGATGCTGGGGGACACAGCTGTAGCGGTTCATCCTAAAGACGAACGCTTTGCACATTTGGTTGGCAAAACGATCATTTTGCCATTGGTTGGTAGGGAGCTGCTGGTCATTGCAGATGATTACGTGGATCCGGAATTTGGTACAGGCTGTGTAAAAGTAACTCCTGCCCACGATCCCAATGATTTTGCCATGGGTGAGCGTCATAATTTGGAATTCATCAATGTCATGAATGATGATGCATCTTTAAATGAAAATGCCCCGGAAGCATACCAAAACTTGTCCAGGGAAGATGCCAGAAAGGCAGTTGTCAAGGATCTGGATTCACAAGGGTTTCTTGAAAAAACAGAAGAATATGTGAACAAGGTGGGATATTCAGAACGAGGGAATGTGCCCATCGAATTTTATATGTCCGAACAATGGTTCATGAAAATGAATGAATTGTCCAAACCTGCTCTGCAGGCAGTGAAAGACGGCAAGATAAAGTTCCACCCGGAGCACTGGACTAAGACGTATGATCATTGGATGGATAATATCAAAGACTGGTGCATCAGCCGTCAGCTCTGGTGGGGGCACCAGATCCCGGTTTGGTATCATAATGATGATCCGGAAAAATTGCATGTATCGGTTGATGGTCCTGAAGACCCTGAAAACTGGACACAAGATCCCGATGTATTGGATACCTGGGCCAGCTCGTGGCTGTGGCCCATTGCCGTCCACGATTGGCCGGATGAGAGTGAAGAATTAAACTATTTTTATCCAACCGATGCACTGGTCACCGGTCCGGACATCATCTTTTTCTGGGTGGCGCGGATGATCATAACCGGCTATGAATTCATGGGTGACCTGCCGTTCAAAGATGTGTATTTCACATCCATTCTCCGGGATGAAACGGGGCGTAAGTTTAGCAAATCACTGGGGAATTCACCGGACCCCTTCGACCTGTTTGAAGAATATGGTACAGATGCAGTACGTTTTGGCATCATGCTCATGGCAACCCAGGGACTGGATGTTCTTTTCTCGTCCACCCGGTTGGAGGTTGGACGGAATTTTATGAATAAGCTCTGGAACGCCTCCCGTTTTGTCATGATGAACCTGGAAGATGGAAATATCCCTGATATTGATATTGAAAATGAGGAATTGGACCTTCCTGAACTCTGGATTATGAGCCGCCTGCAAACAGCTATAAACGATTATAACAGGCAGTTGGTTAGATTCCATTTTAATGAAGCTGCAAAAGTATTGTACGACTTTACGTGGAGTGATTTTTGTGATTGGTATATCGAAATAGCCAAAACGCGATTTAACGGCAGTGATGAACATCGAGCAGATGTTTCTCGAGCTGTAGCGGTCCATGTGCTGCGTACTATATATAAAATATTACATCCTTACGCTCCATTTATAACCGAGGAATTGTGGGCACACGTAAAGGAAAAGGCTGATCCCGATATTATCATTTCACCTTGGCCTGAAACGGATGAATCATTTTTAAACAAACGTACTGAGCAAGACATGTCATTATTGCAGGAGATTGTTTCGGGAATACGCACCGTGCGCAGCAGAATGAATGTACCGCCTGCAAAAAAATCTGAATTAGTGGCCAAGTGCGATACTAAAATGGCATCATTTTTGCAGCAATACGAGAAAATTATTGCAACACTTTCGCGGACGACATCGGTTACGGCTGGCAGCAGCCAGGCGAAACCGGAACAATCAGCAACGGTGGTCATCGGCGACAATGAACTGTATATTCCATTGGGCGGATTGATTGATTTAGAAGAGGAAAAGGCCAGGCTGCAGAAACGGGCAAACGAAATAAACGGCCATTTAGCGGGAATTTCCAAAAAACTGTCCAATGAACAATTTATAAGCAGAGCGCCGGAAGAAGTGGTGGCCCGTGAAAAAGAAAAGCAAAATGATATGTCAGCAGAACTCGAAAAAGTGAACACAAACCTGGAGATGCTGCAATGAGAAAATTTATATATTTACTACCCATTATACTTTTCAGCCAGACCATGACAGTCTATAAAGACAATATAGCCTTGGTAAAGGAACCAGTGTATTGGTCTGTATCTGCAGGCAAGTCCGAGATCACCTATGATCAACTTCCCGCCGGTTTATATCCAGAGTCCCCATTCTTAACACTCCATGATGCTACAATCTTGTACCAGAGATATAATTCAAACGTATTTAGTGGTGATAAGTATTTCCGGGAAAATCTTGGGAAATATGTTTATGTAAAAGTGCATAACTCTAAAGTTCACGAGGGAACGCTTATTCAAGCTACCGGCGGTTTTGTCACCCTGCAGACGCGCAAGGAAATAATAACTATCGCCCGTACTAAAGTGGACTATATGTATACAAAGGACCAGCAAACAGTTCCACAACTGCGCCCGGAATTAGCTTGGGATATTAACAGCCCTTTAGCTGGCACAATATCCGGGGATCTTGTCTATTTGTCAGGGGGATTTGATTGGAATGCTGTTTACCGTTTTATACTCAATGGTAATAATGGACAATTGATTCCGGAAGCAGTGGTAAAAAATAATAGCAATGTGGATTTCAGTAATTTTTCAATAAAACTGGTTGAAGGCAATCTTCAGAAAAAAGGCGGTCGTGTTCAACCCGTTTATCGGGCAGAAGCCCGTATGGCTGCCATGGATGCTCCTACAGTGGCTAATGAACAGGAATTAGGGGATTTCCACATTTACAGTTTACCGGAACGAATTGACCTGAACCGCAATCAAAGCGTTACAGTCCGCTTGTATGAACCTCGTAACGTAGATTATGAAAAGACCTACGTTTTTGAGAACATAGAAAGGAGCAAAAAAGAAGAACCGTTGAAGATTGAGATCAAACTATCCAACACCGCTGAAAACAATTTGGATATTCCCCTGCCCCAGGGCAAGGTCAGCCTCTATTTATTGTCCCCAAATGGGTCCATGGAATACGCAGGTGAAGATATTCTGAAACAAGTACCCCGAGGAGAAACAGCCACCATTTTCGCCGGTAGGGCTTTTGATGTGATCGGCAAGCGTACCGTTCTGCACTATGACCGCCAGCGCAAGAGCGAGGAAGCATCCATTGAAATTATTGTGAAAAATATACGAGATGAAGCTGTGAATGTCCGTTTGGTTGAGCAAATTCATGGAGATTGGGTTATACGTGACGCTTCTGAAGATTATATAAAGAAAGATGCATCAACTATTCATTTCCCCATTTCTCTCAAGGCAAGCGACTCCAAAACGGTCACATACACTTACCGCAAGGAATGGAAATAGTCCCTTGTGTCAACTCAAATTGATCTAAACTCCCCGGTTCAATATATCCAAGGAGTCGGTCCCAAACGGGCCGAGGTGCTGCAATCTGTCGGCGTGTCCACGGTTCATGATCTGCTCCATTACTATCCACGCCGATACCTGGACCGCACCTCGGTCAGTTCGATCCGAAATATTAAAAAAAATGACGTAACCACGTTGGTGGGAACCATTGAGGTGTGTGGTGAGCGTCAGGCACGAAAACGAAAAATATTTCAAGCGGTCCTATCAGATGGAACGGGATTGATCACATTGGTTTGGTTCAATGGTGTAAAATACATCAAGAATTCCATTCAAAAAGGTGATCGTTTAGCTGTCCATGGTAAAGTGGAATTTTATAATGGCTTCCAGATCGTTCATCCTGATTATGATAAACTGGATACAGACGCAGATCCCATCAATACTGGCGCCATTATTCCATTATACCCCTTATCTGCAGAACTGAAGAAAGCAAAAGTGGATCACCGCAGTTTTCGCAGAATGATCAAAAGTATCGAAGATTCATTTAGTGTAATAGATGACCATTTAAATGCAGAAATGATCCATGAGAATAAATTGATCCCCCTTCATACTGCGCTCAAGCATATCCATTTTCCTGATTCCATCGATGAACTGAAAAAGGCCATAAATCGCTTAAAATTTGATGAACATTTTTTTCTGCAGCTACTAATGATGCTGCGTAAAAAGTCTTATGAAGCAGTCGGAACAAAACCCCTTTCAAAGATGGGCCCTTATGAACAAACGATCCGGGATGGTCTTGGATATGAACTGACATCCGCCCAGAAAAGAGTGGTGGATGAGATCCACAGTGATATTTCAAGGAACATTCCCATGAATAGACTTCTTCAGGGCGATGTGGGGTCGGGAAAGACCATCGTATCGATTTTGTCTACAGTGTCGGCTGTTTCCAATAGTGTCCAGGTGGCCATCATGGCGCCTACAGAAATATTGGCACACCAGCATTTTGAAACATTCAAAAAACACTTGGAAAAGGTCCATATCAGTTGTGCATTATTGGTAGGCAAGCAAAAAGCATCAGAACGAAAACAGACTTTAGAAGCTGTTAAAGATGGGAAGATTGATGTGGTTGTGGGGACCCACGCATTGATCCAGAAAGATGTCGAGTTCAAGGAATTGGGTCTTGTGATCGTAGATGAACAGCATCGTTTTGGTGTGGCTCAAAGAGGTGTCCTGACCCAAAAAGGATTAAACCCACACCTTTTGGCAATGACCGCCACACCCATACCCCGGACCATGGCCATTACCTATCACGGGGACATGGACCTGTCTATCATTGATGAAATGCCAAAAGACAGGAAACCGGTCATTACAAAAGTGGTGAATGAAGAACGGTTACAGAATGTGTATAAATTCATTCGTGAAGAAGTAGAAGCAGGAAGGCAATGTATGGTGGTCTATCCACTGGTGGAAGAAACAGAGAAGTCAGACCTGGCTGCTGCAACAGAAGGGTTTGAGGAATTAAAGAAGATATTCAAAGGTATCAACGTTGGTTTGATCCATGGTCGCATGAAAAAAGATGAAAAAGATGCTATTATGGATTCATATGCAAAAAATGAGATCAATATTCTTGTTTCAACAACAGTGATCGAAGTGGGGATCGACATTCCCAACGCCTCGGTGATGCTCATCGAACACGCCGAGCGCTTCGGCCTGACACAGCTCCATCAACTTCGGGGAAGAGTGGGAAGAGGAAGCGTCAAGAGTTATTGTATATTGGTTGAGCGGAACATTAGGGAAACGTCGAGAAAGCGATTGGCCATTATGGAAGAAACAAATGATGGGTTTGTTATCGCTGATGAGGATTTGAAAATGCGTGGCCCGGGAAAATTCTTCAGTACTGAACAGAGTGGCTTTTTTAAACATAAAATTGCGGATATGGTTACAGATGGACCATTGATTAGGCTGGCTCGAAAAGCTGCACAAAACATCGTTGAAAATGATCCTGCATTGAACGATCATCCGCTAATGAAAAATCGGATGTTAAAGGACTATGCACAATATTTAGAAACGGCTGCTATTAGTTAATGATTGATCAAACCCATTGTCCTCTCTGCAAAAATGAACTAACGATCGTGTTCACCACGAAAGATTTTTTAGTGAGCGGTGAATCATTTGATATTGTAGAATGTTCAGACTGTGGATTACGCCTGACCAGCCCATTTCCTAACAAAGACAACATTGGCAGTTATTATGAATCGGAGGAGTATATCTCCCACGCGGAGGAAACAAAAGGACTGTTCGATTTCATTTATAATATGGTCCGTGCTTATATGTTAGGCAGAAAAGGAAAGATCATTGAAAGGTCATCCAGAAAAAGATCAGGGACTATTTTAGATATTGGCTGTGGAGCCGGTCATTTTCTTGATAAAATGAAAATTGATGGTTGGAGAGTGAAAGGGGTGGATGTTTCATCTAAAGCTCGAGAAATAGTAAAACAGCAATTTGACATAGAAGTGATTTCTCCCGATGATTGGTTGAATTCAGATGAAAAATATGATGTGGTCACCTGCTGGCACAGTCTGGAGCATGTTCATGATCCTTTGGAATATTTACAAAAGTTCAAACAACAGTTAAATGAAAATGGAATATTGGTGGTGGCATTGCCAAATTATGATTCTCCTGATGCCCATAAATATGGTGCAGACTGGGCAGCCTATGATACACCAAGACATTTGTATCATTTTACTCCACCATCCATCTCAAAGATCATGACACAAAATGGATTTAGTGTACAAGGTTGTCATCGAATTAATTTTGATCCGTTTTATGTTTCCATTTTGAGTGCCAAGCATAAAGGATCGTCGCATTTTTCCGGGATAGTGAATGGATTGGCTTCATGGTTCATTTCTGTATTTCAAAAAGAAAAATGCAGTTCGTTGATCTATATAATGAAAGTGAATGAATGATTCATCTTTTGCAACATTCAGTATAAATTCGCTGGCTTTTTTAGACTGAAACATCAACACATTTATTACGTTAGGTAAATCAAATTATGTCTACAGATAAAAAATATACAGAACAGCAACTCTTTGACCAGCTCATTTCATCGCTGGTTCACAGCGCTTGGGTTTTTTTAGGTAAAATAAAGAATCCGGTAAATGATGAACTGGAACGGAACTTGGACCAGGCATCGGTACAGATCGACATGCTCGATATGCTTTATAAACGCATGAAAGGAAACCTGACAGATAACGAGGATCAATACCTTGAGCACCTTGTGCGTGAACTAAAAATGAACTTTGTGGAAGAAAAAAATAAAAAGACTAAAAATGGAGAAAGTATGGAAGATGGGCAAGGTAAGATGAAAAAGGGGGAAGATACTGATGATACAGAAAAGACGGATAAACCAGAAACTGATGGAACTACAATGAATGATGAAAAAAATGAGGAAGATAAGTGATCTCCCACGACAATTTGTTTTTGAATAGAATTCTTGCCGCTATTACGCTGGTAGTTTCATTTATCGTTTATTTGAGTACTATGTCTCCCACAGTACCTTATTGGGACTGCGGTGAATTCATTGCCACTTCGTATATATTGGGTGTTCCTCACCCACCGGGAAGCCCTCTTTATTTAATACTAGGGCGAATCTTTTCCATGCTGCCGCTTAATACAGATATTGCTTATAGGGTAAACCTTATGTCGCCTATTACCAGCGCCGTGGCGGTGATGCTGCTTTATCTTATTATTGTTAAAGTGATCGCCCATTTCCGTGGAGAAATTCGTACACGCCAAGATGCCATTATTGCCTTTGGCGCTGCATTTGTAGGAACCATGACCTTTGCTTTTACTGACAGCCATTGGTTCAACGCCGTGGAAGCGGAAGTATATGCCATAAGTACTTTTTTCACCGCTATTGTAGTCTGGCTGATTTTGCACTGGTCCGATCGGGCAGATGAACAGGGAAGCGAGCGTTATATCCTGATCATTGCCTACATGTTCGGTTTGGCAATTGGTGTGCATATACTGAATTTATTGACATTACCTTTCATTGCTCTCATTATCTATTTTCGGAAAATGGAATTTGAATGGAAGACATTTTTTATTACTACCGCTATTACATTCTTCACATTCCTTATTATTCATAACGGCATTATTAAAGGCTTGCCGCACCTGGCCGGCTCAACTTTAGGATTACCCGGTGTAATCGTTCTTGTTTTATTGGTCGTTGGCGTAACGATCTGGTCTATTCTTAAGAAACATCAACTTCTGTCACTGGCGCTGACGTCTATGGTCCTGATTCTGGTAGGTTATTCCAGCTATGCGCTGATTTTTATTCGCTCAGGACAAGACCCTGCCATCGATGAGAATAATCCGGAAAATATTCCTGCAGCCATTTCATATTTGGAACGGGAGCAATATGGCGAAATAGGCCAATTTCCAAGACGCTATAAAGGGTTGTCAGCCAAACATGAAATCGTCGGCCGACCTGCGGCCGGAAGAAATAAATATTCTTCCAGCCAGAACAGGAAATATATGTTTTACAATGGTTCAAAACAGTGGGATTTCTTTTGGAATTACCAGATCAGGAAAATGTATAACCGCTATTTCCTGTGGCAATTTGCCGGTCGCGGTCCTTCATCAGGTGATTATACCACAGCCATGGGAGCCAATTTTCGCGAAGATGGCGTTTATTGGTTGCAATTTGGTCTACCCCTGGGATTGATTTTAGGCTTGATTGGTATGGTGCATCATTTCCGCAAAGACTGGAATATTGGCTTTACGGTTTTTACTTTATTTTTTGTAATTGGCTGGCTGCTGATTTTGTATTTGAATCAGGATAACCCGCAACCAAGGGAACGTGATTATTCCTATGTCGGCAGTTTTATGGCTTTTGCTATTTGGATAGGCGTGGGGTCAGCCGCAATCGGAGAATGGATTACTCAATATATAAAGAAACCTGCTTTATCCCGAAATGCTATTATTACTGCGCTGGTTTTACAGGTCATTTTTATTCCCGGCGTCATGCTGAAAGCAAATTACAGCCAACACGATCGTTCTGGTAATTTTGTAGCATGGGACTATAGCTATAATTTACTGCAATCATGTGAACCAAACGGCATTCTATTCACCAATGGTGATAACGACACCTTTCCGTTATGGTACCTTCAAGAAGTTGAGGGTATTAGAAAAGATGTAACTGTCGCCAATTTGAGTTTGTTGAATACACCTTGGTACATTAAGCAACTGCGTGATTTACGACCTACGGATGCGGAATATAACAAACTTATCGAAGAGCGGGAGGGTATTGAAAATATTGGCCGGCGCTTTATAAAAGTTGATGATGATGATATTCGTAATATTACAGCCGGTTTAACCCGTTGGAAAACACGGGAAGTAACATTTCCGGTCAAAAGTGAAAATCAGATCACATGGACTGTCAAACCGACATTTGCCAAACAGGCCCTTAAAGTTCAGGACATGATGATCATGCAGATCATTAATGATGCCAATTGGACATCCCCCATCTATTTTGCCGTGACTGTTTCCCCTGGAAATCGTATTGGTCTGGAAGAATATTTGGAAATGGAAGGGCTGGCTTACCGCTTGCGACCCTATAAAACAAGAGGGGTCAATGCCGATCGTATGGAACTGCACTTAATGACAGATTTAGGATCAGATACTTGGCAAAAGGGCCTTGTTGGCAAAGAATGGGAAGACCAGGAAGGAACAATGTGGTTCCGGAGCCCTCATGAAAAGTACTTATTTCGCAATCTTGGTAATGAAGATGTGCATTATAATAGCCAGGTTATCCGTTTGCTGCAAAACTACCGAAGTGCCTACATGCAGTTAGCCGTACATCATTTTATGGAATTTCAAAAGTCTCAGGCTTCTGATAATGAAGAATCAACTGCCATAAAGAAAGCCAAGGTAGAAGAAGTATTGGATGAAATGTCAGAGAACTTACCAGAACATACAATCCACATGGATAACAGGGACCTGCATTATCAAGTTGGCAGACTCTATTACGGTGTTGGAAATAAAGAGAAATTCAGTTCAGTGCTGGATGAGCTCATGGAACGCAATGACAATACTGTTCGCCATCGTGTAGAATACGCCCAATCATACATGGAATTGGAAGACTTTGACACAAGCCTGACAATCTTGGAAAATCTTTACAATGGCTACAATTCCATGGAGGCTAAGATATTGGCGGGTGGACGAGACAGAAAAAATGTAGATACAAAAGTATGGAATCAGTATCGTAAAAATTATCCTGATATTGTCAGCCATTTGATCATCAATTACCGTAAGCTTGATATGGAAGATGAAGCCATGGATCTCTTAACATCTTGGCTGGAACGGAATCCTAAAGACAAAGAAGCACAAAAGCTGTTAAAGGAAATGGAGAGTGGTGCAGGGTAGCTGCTGTAGTGGTAACTGGTGAATGGTTGAACAACTCACTACTAATCAGCTTCAAATATAAACTAACCATCTAAAATGTTCATTTCAATCATCATCCCCCACTGGAATGGTATCGAAATCCTGTCGGAGTGCCTTGCTTCCTTAAAACAATCAACCTATCAGAACAAAGAGGTCATTGTAGTGGATAATGCTTCCACCGATGGCAGCCAGGCTTGGATCAAGGAAAACCATCCGGAGGTCACCTTAATTGAAAATGATAGTAATTATGGCTATGCAGGCGGTTGCAACCGGGGAGTGCCTTCAGCAAAGGGAGATTGGTTATTATTCCTGAACAATGATACAATCCATGAGCAGGACTGGATGGTTAAGTTGGCTGATCATGTAAGTGAACAGGAAGAAATTGCTGCTGTCCAGCCCAAGATTCGCAATTATTATGAACGCAAAAAATTTGATTATGCCGGCGGAGCTGGAGGCCATATGGATTTGTTCTCTTTTCCTTTTGCAAAGGGACGGATCTTTTTGGAGCAAGAAGAAGATAATGGTCAATACGATAAAACGGCTGAAATCTTCTGGGCCTCGGGAACAGCCATCATGGTTAGAAAAAAAGATTTTGAAACAGCCGGCGGGTTTGATGAAACATTTTTTGCACACCAGGAAGAGATTGACCTGTGCTGGCGTTTCCAACTTATGGGGAAGAAGGTTGTTTTTGCACCTACTTCAGTAGTGTATCATAAAAATGCAGTTTCTTTGCCCATGCATTCATTTAAAAAATATTATCTCAACCACCGTAATTCTTTTTTCATGCTGTTAACGAATTATAACCTGCCACTGACCCTCTATTTCTTTCCCATCCGCTTGGCACTGGAATTTGTAGCGATTACGTATGCCTTAGCAAAATGGGACCTGCAACATTTTGGGGCTGTATTTAAATCGTTATTCTGGCTGTTGACTCATCCGCATGTAATCTTCAAAAAAAGAAGAGCTGTCAGAAAAATTCGAATTATGAAAGACAGGGAAGTATTAAATCAATTTTATCGCGGCAGCATTGTATTTGCGCACTATATCCGCGGTATTAAAAAATACAGTGACCTTTAATAAAGCGCTTGCTTATAGATCTCGAGGTTATCGGGGTCCAGTTCCATCATATCCTTGAGCATATTCTTTTGTCCCAGTAACTGCAGGACTTTCGCCAATTCGTTGGTGTGCGCTTTTAGAAACAGCATGGTATAGTGCTCTCGGGGTGAACGGTCATAGACTTCATCAAGCCCTTTGATCATGTTACTGAATTCCAATAAAGCTTCATCCATATTCCCATCCTGAAATAGTTCCATGGCGTAATAATACGAAAACTTGGTTTTACGTAAACCGAAATTGGTGCTGACATTATTAACAAGTTTCGATCTATCAGACCAGCCTCGGGAATATTCACTGGCTGTACCCCGCAAGGCGATCTCCCGGCATAATTCATAGATTCGTGTGCCCCCATTTGGTTCGTAAGTATCCATTTCCCCTGCTAAAACAAGGTTGACATAAAAAGCCAGAAAACTTGATAGCGGATCGAACTTTACCAGGTCAAAATACAATAATCCGCCTTGGCCATAAGGGAATTGGACGGATTTATCAAAATAGCGCTGATCGGTTCCTGTGGAAAAGAGTACTTGGCAAAGGTATGTTTCCTGGGCGCCTTTCTGGGCCGCTCCTTCGAAAATGAATTGAATGTGTAGAGGGATTTGCAGATCACTGTAATCTTCATCCCAGCGTGTTGATTTGATATAGCGGATTATATCCTGTTTTAATGGCAGTATGTTCTGCTGTTCGTGGACTTTCAGCAGGCGGTTGTCAAAAACGATCTTAACTTCTCCAAACTGTCCGTAAACACAACAGGAAAAAAGGAATGTTAATAGTATCTGTCTAGTGCCCATGACGCATGAAAATAGAGGAAGTTTTTCTCTCGAACAAATGAAATTATGATGCTGTGCATTGATTAGACCAATTTCCGTAACTTCTGAGCTCTTATGGCTAATATACATCATTTAATTGCAGAAGATACTGTCGGTTCCAAGGTACTAAAGATTGCGGGTGAATTGGGAGTCGACAGGAAACATGACGTATTCGTCGTGGGCGGATACGTACGTGATCTTTTCCTGGGACGACCCTTGAAAGAGATTGATTTTATGGTTATGTGTGATGGTGTGGAGTTTGCTGAAGAATTGGCGAAAAAATTAAAGGTAAAAAAAATTGTTCCATTTCCAACGTTTTCTACGGCAAAAATACCTTATAAACCGATTCCATTAGAAGTGGCCGCTGCCCGCACCGAGACATACGATAAAGGTTCCCGAAAACCCAAAGAAGTTATATACACAGATCTACAAGGTGATCTCGTACGCCGTGATTTTACAGTCAATGCACTGGCAGTGGATCTCCACCCGGACCGTTTTGGAGAATTACACGATCCTCATGGCGGTATGAAAGAACTGAACGCAAAAAGGTTGAAAACACCTTTGGATTCTGATGAAACATTCAATGAAGATCCACTGCGCATGATGCGGGCCGCTTATTTTGCCGCGGCCTTGGATTTTGAAATAGATGAAAAATGCCTGCAAGCCATTCAAACACAAGCGAACCGAATTTGTATTGTATCACAAGAGCGGATTACGGCTGAACTCATCAAGATACTAATCACCCAAAAACCATCGATTGGATTAAACATCCTGCAAAAGACTGGTTTAATGAAGTACGTCTTCCCGGAGATTGACGCCATGTACGGACTGGAACAAACCAGTGAATGGAATCACAAGGATATATTTTACCATACCATGCAGGTGGTGGATAATGCGGCGCAACTTTCGGACAAAATGGAATTACGCTTCGCTGCCTTGGTCCATGACATTGCAAAACCCAATACACGGAGAATAGATAAGAAAAAGGGATATACATTTCACGGCCACGATGCTGTGGGTGAACGAATACTGAACAAGGTTGCCAAACATTTAAAACTATCAAATGAGCTCCGGGATTATCTTAAAAAACTCACCCTCTTGCATTTACGGCCAATTGCTTTGGTTAAGGAAGATGTGACCGGTTCCGCTGTGCGCCGTGTGATGGCTGCAGCCGGGGAGGACCTGGATGACCTTATAACCTTGTGCCGGGCTGATATAACCACGCGAAATCCAAAACGAGTGCAACAATATTTAAAGAATTTTGAGATTGTTGAAGCCAAAATGTCCAACGTGGAAGAACGGGATGCAATGCGTGCATTTCAGTCACCAGTAAGAGGGCATGAAATAATGGAAACTTTTGGACTTACTGAAGGTATAGAAGTAGGGAAAATCAAACGTGCCATCGAGGAAGCGATCTTAAATGGTGAAATAGATAATGAACATGATGCTGCCAAAGAATACATGCAAAATAACAAGGATATGATCCTAACTGATCAAAAAGGATAATTTAAATGAATCATTTGCTGAATGTGTTTTTAGAACCAAGGGATGTTTTTACTTCATTGCATGAACGTAACCACTGGAAAAATTCTTTACTACCTTTCATCATTACTGCTATTGTTGGTATTGCCAGCATGATAGCATTGGGGGATTTACTGGTTGATGTTCAAATTGAACAGACCGAAAAATATATTATGGAAAGTTCCAAGATACCAGAAGATCAAAAAGAAGAAATATTAGCAGAAAGTCTTTCCAGTATCAAAGATCCCTCAACAGGTATGATCGCTTTCGGTTATGTTACCAGCGCATTATCAACTCCGGTCAGGATATTGTTTGTAGCCTTGGTTGTAATGTTAATCGGCAATTTCTTTTTCGGGGGCAAGGCAACTTACTCAAATATCATGGTCATGACAGCCTACACATACATGATTTCTGTTTTGGAAGCATTAGTGAAAATTCCACTCATGATTTCGAAATGGAGTATGGATATTCATACAGGATTGGGTTTGCTTGGACTTGGCGAAAAGGGCAGTTTTTTATACAATTTTATGAGTGGTATGGATTTATTTTCCCTGTGGCGTATTATTGTTTTAGCAGTAGGGATGAGTGTATTATACAATCGTGATATAAAACCATTTGCAATCGCACTCATAATTTATTGGCTTTTGCAGACAACCATTTTGTCATTTCTCGGGTCACTATTTACTTAATTCATGAAAAATATATTTTATTTATCCTGTTTATTCGCTTTTTTACGCCTTGAAGCACAGGTGTATTCCCTTAAAGAATGCATCGAAATTGCGATACTGAACAAAGAGTCATTAAAATCCGCAGTCTTGGATGTGCAATCAGCCAGGGCGGGAGCCAAAGGGTCGATGAGCAATATTCTGCCTACAATCAGTTATGGAAATTCATGGAGTGAGTCCCATTCTGCAAAAGGTGTGACTACATCAGAAATTGAGTTCATGGGTGACACAATGTCTTTTTCATCACCCTACGGTGGTTTTTCAAATACTTATGGTACCTCATTTTCTATCTCACAACCCATCTATGATGGCGGTCAATGGTTGAACCAGATCAAATCAGCTAATAATGCTTTACTCATAGCACAACAATTAGCACGCCAACAAAAGATCAATGTGATATTAAATGTACACCAATCTTTTTTTCAGTTATTAAAAGCTCAACAATTGTTAGATGTAGCACAAAAAAACCTAGACCTGGCAAATCAACAAGTAGGTTTAGTGAAAACTCAATTTGATCTTGGAGCAGTAAAAAAATCTGATTTATTAAAAGCTCAAGTTCAATTTGGTCGCGCACAAACAGATATTTTGTTAAAGAAAACAAGTTTACGTAACGCAGAATTAGTTTTGCGGAATAGTATGGGTTTGATAGGCAGTGTTACCAATTTTGAAATCACAGATATAGAACGTCCATTATTGCCGATTCCGGTATTGGATCAATCATTAACAGAAATGGAAGAGTATAATCCAACATTGAAAGTGTATCGTTCGCAGATCAGTGGAGCAGAACTGAATAGAAAAATATTATTTGGAACACGGCTCCCCAATTTAAGTGCGTCTATGAGCTATGGCACATCAGCGGGCGAATTTGAAGAAATGACACAAGTAAATGATTGGTCTACCTCCTTATCTTTATCTTTATCCGTGCCTATCTTTACAGGCTATAATTTATCTTCTCGTCAGCAGCAGGCTGAATTAAATGTACATAAACAAAAATACGATTATCTCTCTCAAAAACATGATTCGCAGATGCAACTGGAACATATGATCAATACCCTTGAAGATTACCAAGAATTAATACCCATCAGTGAACAGGTTTTGAACTCTGCAGAAGAAGATTTAAAGTTAGTACAGCAAAGATATAGTTTAGGATCTGCTACTATTCTAGAAGTACTGGATGCTCAGGTATCAGTTAGCCAGGCACGCAGTTCATTAGTCAGTACTAAATATGATGTCAGGATCCAGGAAGCACAATTAAGAGCGTTATTGGGAACGCTTGATCAAGATTACAGATAAATTAAGGAGTTTCTTTTGTCAAAGAAAAAGAATAAGAAAAAATTATTATTAATCGGTGGAGTAGTTACACTACTGGTCATTATCATATTAGCTAATGTATTTAAAGCGGATGATAGTGCAGTAAAAGTAGAGGTTGAAGAAGTGCAGAAAGGGACGGTGATCAGGAAAGTAAACGCCAGCGGTAAGATCCAGCCCATTAAAGAAATAAAAATCAGTGCCACAACATCTGCGTGGGTAACAGATATAACAGTTAAAGAAGGGGACCGGGTACAAGCTGGACAATTACTGATTACATTAGATGCAAAACAACATTTAGCAACTGTAGAGCAAGCGACCTCATCTGTGAATTCTGCTAAAGCCAGTTTAAAACAGGTATCAGCTCAAAAAAAACGAATGGAATCATTATATGCTCAGAAACTGATCTCTGAACAAGAACTTGAATCAATCACTGCACAATATGAATTGAATGTGAACCAACTGAAACAGGCTAAGGCAGCACTTTCTTCCAGAGAGGATGAATTATCTAAATTGAAAATGACAGCACCATCTGATGGTATCGTGACCAGGATCAATATTGAAATAGGTGAAATGGCCGTAGGAAGCATGTTCCAGGCAGCGACGCTTATGACCATTGCTGACCTGACCAAATTGGAAGTAGAAATAGATGTAAATGAAAATGACGTGGTGCATATAGCCATAGGTGATACAACAGAGATTGAAGTGGACGCATTTCAAGATACCATGCTCTATGGTGTTGTCAGCGAAATTGCCCATGTGGCAGAGACCTCCAACTTTGGTACCCAGGAGCAAGTGACCAATTTCAAGGTGAAGATCCGCATGCTACATTCACATCCCCAGATCCGGTCGGGTATGAGTGCCAATACAAATATTATTACCGATATACGCAACGATGTATTAACCATTCCAATTCAGAGTTTAACCGTCCGCCCGGAAGGTTATGACAAAGAGATTGATGAAAAAGAAGAAAATGTTGAAGAAGATGAAGATAAAAAATACAGAAGCGGTAACAATAAAAAGGAAATGATTGAACTGGTTTTTGTGGTCCAGAATGAGCCTGCTGATGGCAAGGAAATTAAGGGTAAAAACGGGCCATTTGCTATTGCCAAACCAGTGAAAGTCGGTATCAGCAGTGAAACTCATTATGAGATAGTCAGCGGGCTTGATGCAGGTGAAAAAGTCGTCAGCGGCAGCTACAAGGCCATCAGCCGTGATCTAAAACACAATAAAGAAGTCAAGCTTGAAGATGAGCAATAAAATCTATGGCTGACCTTATAAAACTGAGCGGATTAAAACGTTATTACGACGTAGGCGGAGAAATCGTAAAAGCGTTGGATGGTGTAGATCTGGTTATAAATCATAATGAATATATTTCCATCATGGGTCCCTCGGGGTCAGGAAAATCCACCATGATGAATATGATCGGCTGTTTGGATACCCCAACAGAAGGTACCTATGAATTTGAGGGTGAACAGGTCCATGAGATGGATGACAATCAATTGGCTTCCATACGTAATCGCAAAATTGGTTTTGTATTCCAAACCTTCAACTTATTACCGAAGCTCACTGCCTTGAGAAATGTTGAACTGCCCCTTGTGTATGCAAATATTCCCAGGGATGAGCGTTTGGAACATGCAAAAATAGCTTTAGAAAAAGTTGACTTGACTGACCGCATGCACCATAAACCCAATGAACTATCAGGCGGCCAGCGCCAGCGTGTAGCTATTGCCAGGGCCTTGGCAACCAATCCATCCATCATTTTGGCTGATGAACCAACCGGAAACCTGGACTCAAAAAGTGGTGGGGAAATCATGGAAGTTTTTGATGCACTATTCAAAGAAGGAAACACGATTATCTTGGTTACTCACGAAGCCTATATTGCCAAGCATGCCCACCGCACGATTCATATCCTAGATGGCTGCATTGAGGAAGACATTGTAAATCATAAGTCAAAAGCACGCAAAAAACCGCGTAAGCAAAAAGCGACTGCCTGATCATGTTTGCTTATATTGAATCCCTGCGCATGGCCTTGAGTGCTATCTGGGGCAATAAGCTGCGGGCGGCTTTAACAACACTGGGCATTATTATTGGTATCCTGGCGGTGACGCTTATGGGTACGCTCATATCCGGCTTGGACCGCTCCTTTGAAAAGAGCATGTCATTCTTGGGGAGGGATGTATTATATATAGCTAAACATGAATGGTTCGGTGAACAGGAGTGGTGGGAGATCCGCAATCGACCAGACCTCAAAGTGGCTTACGTTGAAAAACTGAAATCCCAAAGCAAATACGTCAAAGCAGCTGCCCCGGTGACCATGCGTACTGTCAATATCACCCGCGAGGATGAAATGGCCATGGGTATTAATATTGCCGGCACTACACCGGAATATATGCAAACGGCATTTTTGAATATTGAATCAGGACGATTTTTTACTGAAGGCGAGGATAGGAGCGGTACGCGCGTAATTGTTATCGGTTACGATGTAGCCAATGCACTTTTTGAAAATGAAAACCCCATTGGTGAAAAGGTAAAAATTGGAAATTATGTATTCCGTGTAGTGGGTGTAACAGAAAAGCAGGGCAAATTTTTAGGCTTATTCAGCATGGATAATCGAGCTTTGATCCCCTTGGGGACATACCAGCGATTATTTTCAAGGCGCGGCTGGATGCGCCTGGATATTAAAGTGGATGAAAACCATATTGCAGATGCGAAGGATGAAATCACAGCCATTATGCGCAATCTGCGTGGTCTCCATCCCGAAGAAAAAAATGATTTTGCTATCAATCAACAAGATGCCTTTCGGCAACAATATCAGACCATGAAAATAGCCATTGGCGGGACAGGAATTTTTATCACCGTTTTGTCTCTTGTTGTAGGTGGCATTGGTATCATGAATATTATGTTCGTGTCTGTGAAAGAAAGGACCAGAGAGATTGGAGTACGAAAGGCAATTGGAGCCACACCTTCCAGTATTATGAGACAATTTTTGTTTGAAGCATTACTTATTTGTCTATTTGGCGGTTTTGTAGGTATGGTCATGGCTTTGGGCGGCAGTATTTTAATTGATAAATATATTTTTCCTTCGACACTGCCAGTTTCTTTGGCTATCACTGCACTGGTGTTGAGTTCAGTTGTTGGTTTAATAGCAGGGCTAGCCCCTTCTTTCCGTGCGGCCAGGCTTGATCCTATTGAGGCGTTGCGCTATGAATGAGTGGAAATCAGATTAGGAATTCAGATTAAGAAATTCGAATAATGCAGAAGAAAGGTCATTTTAAAAATACGCTGAAGGAAAGCCTGATCATGGCCCTGCAGTCCATTCGCCAGAATAAACTCCGTTCTTCATTGACATTACTGGGCATTACCATTGGCGTCTTTTCCGTGATTGGCGTCATGACAGCAATAACAACAATGGAGTCATCAATACAATCCGGCTTGAATGTATTTGGGACCAATACGTTTTCATTCCAAAAATTCCCTGTCATACACCTAGGAGGACATGGGTCATGGGAAAAATATGCCAAGCGGAAAAATATAACATTGGACCAATATGAAAAACTCAAGGAAAGGGTAAAAACAGCTTCCTTTGTCAGCGTGGGGGATGATGCCTGGGGCAAAACCATCAAATATGGAGATAACCAGGCAAAAAAAAATGTGAGGATATATGCGGGAGATGAGTGGACTTCCAGGACCTATAACACGTCCATTGATGAAGGGCGAAATATTACCAATAATGATGTTCATTATGGACGAAACGTTGTAGTACTTGGAGGAGATGCTTTGGATCAGCTTTTCCCGTTCGAGTACCCAATCGGGAAACATATCACTATTGATGGCATCAGCTTTTTGGTGGTGGGAATAGCGGAACGAAAAGGATCTTCTTTTGGTGAAAGCCAGGATAATTATGTCATCATTCCCATATCAACATATCTCCACAATTTTGCCCATAGCCGTACCAGCTTGTTGATCACCATTGAATCACCATCGCCCGAATTATATGATAAAACACTGGATGAGGCGATTGGTATCATGCGGGCCATTCGTAAAGTTCCTCCCAGCGATGAAAATAATTTTGAGGTGGTTTCGAACGCGCAGCTCCTGGATACATTTGGATCGTTCACCGGTGGCGTGAAAGTATTTGCATTCGTCATCAGTATCATCGCTTTACTGGTGGCTGGGATCGGCATCATGAATATTATGCTGGTGTCCGTGACAGAACGGATCAAAGAGATTGGTATTCGCAAAGCCATTGGCGCCAAGCGGCGTGATATCATAACGCAATTTTTATCCGAAGCTGTTTTCCTGAGCGAAATTGGAGGTATTGTTGGTGTATTACTGGGCGTCATTGGAGGGAATGCCGTGGCCATGTTCATGAATATACCTGCTGTAATCCCCATGGACTGGGTGGTTTATGGCCTGGTTGTATGTTCATTGATTGGAATAGGATTTGGTATTTACCCTGCCTGGCGGGCAGCAAATCTGGATCCTATAGAATCTTTACGATTCGAATAAATTTTCTGTCTTTTATGTCAAGTACACAGTCTTAATTTCCCGCCAAGTTTTTCGCCGGTTTATGCCCAAACAGAACATTATTAAGACGAACAATTTGATCCCGGTGGAAACGTGTCCCCTCAATAGATTGGTTTTACCCTCGTGAATGTCGGTGTCATCCCGGCCCGGCTACATTCAACCAGACTCCCCAGAAAAATACTTGCCCCCATTAATGATAAACCTCTGGTGGTGCATGTCTATGAAAAAGCACAACAGGCAGAAACGCTCGATGAGGTCTTTGTAGCCATTGACAGTGAAATTACAGAAGAAGCTTTGCAGCCATTCAAGGTTAATACGGTCATGACTTTTTCAGATCATAAATCAGGAACGGACCGGGTGGCAGAAGTTGCGCGGGACATTGATGCAGATGTGGTGGTGAATATCCAAGGTGATGAACCGGCGATAGATCCAAAGCTGATTGATGATCTTGTGGGAACATTTGAAACACCGCATGTTTTCATGGCGACTCCAGCTTCAACTGACATTTCTGTTGAGGATGAATTAGATTCTAATGTGGTTAAAGTGTTGGTGGATCAGAACAATATTGCCCTGGCATTTAGGAGGGAACCGCGGCAGTATGAAATGGGCGGGTACTACAGGCATATAGGTATGTATGCGTTTCGCAAACAGGCATTGATGAAATACACTAATATGTCCCAGACGGAAAATGAAAAGCAGCACCGGCTTGAGCAATTGAGAATACTGGATAATGGCCTGCCGATACATGTGCTCATGACAGCATATTCCGGGAGAGGGATCGATACTAAAGAAGATTTAGATGCGTTTGTAAAGGCCCATGGCTAAACAGACAAAATATATATTCGTACTTGGCGGAGTCATTTCCGGACTGGGAAAAGGCATTGCTGCTGCTTCCATCGGTTATTTATTGAAAAGCGCCGGTTTGAAAGTATCCATCATTAAGCTGGATCCTTATTTAAACGTGGATCCCGGCACCATGAATCCCTATCAGCACGGCGAGGTCTTTGTATTGGATGACGGTTCTGAAACAGACCTGGACCTTGGCCATTACGAGCGCTTTATTGATGTGGATATGAGCAAGAACAACAATGCAACGACAGGACAGATATACAGCACAGTTCTGGATCGGGAACGTAAAGGGGATTATTTAGGGGCAACGATCCAGGTCATCCCCCATATCACAGATGAAATTATCAACCGTATCCGTGCTGTGAATAAACCTCGGAAATATGATGTTGTCATCTGTGAAGTTGGCGGCACGGTGGGTGATATTGAAAGTTTACCATTCCTGGAAGCGATACGTCAGCTATCACTTGAAGTAGGGTATCGGAATCATGTGCTCATCCATGTGACATTAGTTCCTTACATCCAGGCAAGCGAAGAATTGAAAACCAAACCGACCCAGCACTCGGTCATGAAACTGCGGGAGATCGGATTAACTCCGGATATTATTTTTTGTAGGACAGACCGAAAACTGACCAAAAGCGTAAAAGACAAACTGGCACTCTTTGGGAATGTGGACAGGGAACACGTCATTGAAGGGCTGGATGTTCCCAGTATCTATGAAGTGCCGTTGGAACTGCACCGCCAGAAAATGGGACAGATTATTATGGACAGGTTGGAATTGACTTCTAAACCGGATATTGAGTATTTGGAAAAATTCATCCACAGATTCAAGAATCCCAAGCATAGGGTCAATATTGCCATGTGCGGGAAATATACCGAACTCCCCGATGCTTATAAGAGTATCCTGGAAGCCTTTATCCATTCCGGTGTTGAAAATGAAGCCAGTGTGAATGTACAATGGGTGAATACGGAAAATATTTTCAATGATGAAGATGCAGCGAAAGCATTTAAAAATATTAACGGTATCTTGATCCCGGGAGGATTTGGTTCAAGGGGTTCGGAAGGCAAGATCCTCACCAGTAAATATGCCCGTGAAAATAACATTCCATTTTTGGGGATCTGCCTTGGCCTCCAGTGTGCTGTAATCGATTTTGCCCGTCACGTATGTAAGTTAGACGGTGCCAACAGTACTGAATTCAACCGCAGGACGAAATACCCCGTCATTGCCCTCATGGAATCCCAGCGGGCCATCAAACGCAAGGGCGGCACAATGCGCCTTGGAACTTACAATTGTGAACTCAAACCCGGGACCAAAGCCTACAAAGCCTACCAGAAGAAACATATTTCCGAACGCCACCGTCACCGCTGGGAAGTGAATAACCGCTACCGGGCCAAGCTGGAGAACAACGGTTTGATATTCTCCGGGGTGAATAATGAATTGAATTTGGTGGAAATGATCGAGCTTAAAGACCATCCCTGGTTTGTGACCGGTCAATTCCACCCGGAGCTGAAAAGCAGGGTCAGCGCCGCCCATCCCCTCTTTCGGGATTTTGTTGGCGCAGCAGTACAATATCATTTAAAATCCGACCATGTCTAATATTGTAAATGCGGGCGGCGTCTCCTTTGGAGGAGAAGGCCTGCCCATCATTGCCGGTCCGTGCGTCATTGAAAGCAGGGACCATTCCCTGTCCATGGCGGATGCCATCGCAAATGTATGCTCCAAAGTCGGCGTATCATTAGTGTTCAAGAGCTCTTTTGATAAAGCTAACCGTACTTCCGGAGATTCCTTCCGGGGACCAGGCATGGATGAAGGGTTGTCTATATTGGCTGCAGTAAAAGAAGCTGTTGGAATCCCCGTGCTGACGGATATTCACTATCCGGAACAGGCAACTGCTGTGGCTGAAGTAGCTGACATTCTCCAGATTCCGGCCTTTCTTTGTCGTCAGACAGACCTTGTTGAAGCTGCGGCAAAAACAGGAAGAACCGTAAATGTAAAAAAAGGACAGTTCTTATCTCCTTGGAAAGTGCGTAGCATCGTTGAAAAATTGGAAACTGCTGGTAGTAAGAAAATTTTATTGACAGATCGAGGTACTACTTTTGGTTATGAAAGCTTGGTTTCTGATATGCGTTCCATCCCAGTCATGAAGGAAACGGACTACCCGGTGGTCTTTGATGCTACCCACAGCGCCCAGATGCCGGGAAGCGGCGGTAGCAAGACCGGCGGTGCCCGGGAATTTATTCCCACCCTGACCAAAGCAGCCGTCGCCGCCGGAGCGGACGGCGTATTCATGGAAGTCCATGATAATGTGGATGCTGCCAAGTCTGACGCAGCCACTCAATGGCCATTGGACCAATTGGAAGATCTATTGATGACTTTGAAAAATATTCATGAGGCTGTCAATGGCTGATACCAAAGCACTCTGCGCCAACGTTAAAATGCTCATTTCCGATGTGGATGGTGTGTTGACAGATGGTTCTATTTATAAAGGCGCCAATGGTGAGGAATTAAAACGTTTCAGCGTAACAGATGGAGCAGGTGCAGCCATTGCCCGTGCAGCCGGGCTAAAACTTGCTTTGATTTCGGGACGGCATTCAGAAGCAACGGCTGTAAGGGCAGCAGAAATGAAAATTGAAGAAGTATATAATGGTACCCTGGATAAACGAGGTCCTTACGACAAAATCAAGGCCAATCATGATTTGAGTAATAATGAAATCGCTTATGTGGGCGATGATCTCATAGACCTAGCCATTATGGAGCAAGTAGCAGTGCCAATTGCTGTGGCTAATGCCTATGATATTGTGAAAAAACAGGCCGTATATGTGACCAATAGTTCAGGAGGTACAGGAGCTTTTCGGGAAGCTGTAGAATGGATCTTGAACCAGCAAGGGCGATTGAAAGATGTTCTTATTGCTCTGCGGGATGAGGTAATTAATCCCCCGGAAACCGATCCTTTTCACTAGCGGTTATTAATATTTCATTTATGCGTTTATTGTTATTTATAGTTCTGTTTTTATTCATGAGTTGTTCAAACCGGGTCGATGATAAAGCCGCCAATACAAGAGCAGGCTTACCGGATCAGGAAAGCTGGAATGTCATCATTACACTTACCGATCATGGTGTTACCCGTTCCATTGTCCGTTCCGGTCATCTGGAAAAATACGACGACAGGCAGTTCGTATTACTGGATCAAAATGTGGACGCTGATTTCTTTGATGAAATGGAGAACCATACCACCAACCTTAAGTCCGTGTTAGCGGAAGTGGAGGAGGGCAATGACTTCATGCGCGCCATGGAAAATGTAGTGGTGGTCTCCGACAGCGGGGTAACGCTCTATACAGATACGTTGGTCTGGGACTCCCAAGAAGAGTTAATTTATACGGAAGATAATGTTATACTGACGACTGAAGAAGGAGATACCCTCTATGGTATTGGTTTTGAATCGGACATTGCCTTGGAGAACTGGCGGATCATTAAACCGTCCGGGGTGACATCGATAAAAGAAGATGAATAAACATACATTAAAAGGCCAAAACCTGTCCAAGCAGTACGGTACCCACTGGGTGGTATCCGGTGTGGACTTGGAGGTGAGCCAGGGCGAGATTGTTGGTTTGCTAGGCCCTAACGGCGCCGGAAAAACTACCACGTTCTATATGATCACGGGCATGATTAAACCATCCAAAGGGGAGATCTTTTTGGACGACGATGAAATCACCGGCGATGCCATGTATATGCGTTCCCGTAAAGGGATTGGCTATCTGGCCCAGGAACCGTCCATTTTTGGCAAGCTGACAGTGGAGGACAACCTGAAGCTGGTTTTGGAAATGACAACCCAATCTGCAAAGAAACAGCAGGATATAATTGATCAATTGCTGGAAGAGTTATCCGTATCTCATTTGCGGGGACAAAAAGGGAATACTCTTTCCGGCGGAGAGAGGCGCCGCGTGGAAATTTGCAGGGCGTTGTCCATGGATCCAAATTTCATTTTATTGGATGAACCCTTTGCCGGTGTGGATCCCATTGCTGTAGAAGACATTCAGCAAATTGTTCGCTCACTGAAAGACCGTAATATCGGTGTGCTGATCACAGACCATAACGTAAGGGAAACACTGTCCATCACCGACCGCTCCTATTTATTGTTTGACGGTCGCATATTGAATTCCGGTACATCGGAATTCCTGGCCAGCGACGAAGAAGCCCGCCGTTTGTACCTTGGGGAAAAATTCAGACTAGACTGATGACCAAGCTTGCTCAACGCCTCGAACAAAAACAGGTCCTCCAACCCCAACAGATCCTGCAGGCGGCTATCCTGCAGCTCAACACCGACAACCTGGAAGAACGCATCCTGGAAGAATTGGAAATAAATCCCGCCCTCGATCAAGTTGAAAGCAACAGTGAGCAGGAAGAAGAAATGACAGACAATGAGGATTTGGATTGGGAACTGGATGATGAATATGAACCTCCAAATGTTTACGAAAAAAAAGAATTTTTTGGAATATTTAGCTGACCAATTGAACCTTATTAATTTTGATACAAATTCAAGATCAATGGCAGAAGAAATCATTTATAATCTGGATGAAAACGGTTATTTGGCTGTGGATCTGGAACTCATCAGCGACCGTTTTGAAATGGAAATGATGGATGTATTACCTATTTTGAAAAAAGTCCAGGGATTTGAACCACGAGGCATTGCCGCACGGGATTTGCAGGAATGCCTACTTTTGCAGATTGATAAGAAGGAACACCCGGTGGCCTATGCACTGGTTAATGAATATTTTGATGATGTCGCCAATCACCGCTACGAGCACCTTGCAGAGAAAACAGGACATTCGGCAAGTGAATTGAAACACGCCCTGGAAGTGATTAGCCATTTGAATCCCAAACCCGGTGAAGGGCATGAAGACTCTGAAACCATATCAGTCATACCCGAATTGATCGTGTATGAACGGGATGATAATTGGGTTATTGTTGTGAATGACAGCTGGCTGCCGGACCTGCAGGTAAGCAGTGAATACGTGGATATGCTGGCTGGTGAACTGGATAAAAAAGCCAAATCATTCATTAAGAAAAAAGTGGATAGCGCAGAATGGTTCGTTGATGCCATTTCCGAAAGGCGTAAAACGTTAACAAATGTCATGCAGGAGATCATCAAAAAGCAGCCTGAATTTTTCCAAGGGGATGTAGAAAAGTTAAAACCCATGAAACTCCAGGACATCGCTGATGTTTTAAATATGGATGTTTCCACAATCAGCAGATCGACTAGGGGAAAATATGTGGACACACCGTATGGTATTTTTGAATTAAAATCATTCTTCACAGAAGGGATGATAACATCCAGTGGCGAGGAGATAAGCACCATGCAGATTAAACGGTTGCTGAAGGAATTACTGGATGATGAAGAAAAGCAACATCCCTACACCGATGATAAATTGAAAGAATTATTAAATGAGCAAGGCTACCCTGTAGCCCGCAGGACTGTGGCAAAATACCGTGAACAACTTCATGTTCCCGTAGCCCGACTGCGCAAACAAATATGAAAAGAGATTAAAGGCGTAAAATGTAATTTTTAAGGACTCATACGTTTTAATAAAAATTTTGTCAAATAGTAAATTCAAGGAGAAAAAATGTCACCAAAACGAATTATAATCGGCGATAGGGAGGTCAGTGTACCGGATATCGGTATTTTGCCAATGATCGGCATTGGCCTGGTCCTATGGCTACTGACCGGTGTGTATGTCGTCGGGCCCGATGAAGTGGGCGTAGTGCAAACCTTTGGCAAGCACACACGCGTTGCTCAATCGGGGTTGAACTATCATTTACCCTTTCCAGTTGAAACGGTACAAACACCTAAAGTCACTGAAGTGAAACGCATCGAGATCGGGTTCAGGTCCATGGAAAAAAATCAATACCGTACAGTTGAAAAAGAAAGCCTCATGCTTACCGGGGATGAGAATATTGTCGATGCGGAATTGATTGTGCAGTATAAGATCAAGGATCCCGTAGCTTATTCATTCAATTTTGTTAAACCGGAACTCACCGTGCGCGAGGCTGCCGAAGCGACCCTAAGAACCATCATCGGTCAGCATAAAATTGATGAAGCGCTGACAGCAGGTAAATTCCAAATCCAGGAAGAGTCAAAAGAGCTTTTACAAGCAATCTTGGATAAATATGAAACAGGAATCTTTGTGGTAGCGGTCCAACTCCAAGATGTGTCCCCGCCGAAACAGGTAGTCGCTGCCTTTAAAGATGTGGCGTCTGCGAAAGAGGACAAAAATCGCATGATCAACCAGGCGGAAGGGTATCGCAACGATGTGATACCCAAAGCCCGCGGTGAAGCCCAGGCTATGATCCGGGAAGCGGAAGGATTCAAGGAAGCGCGCATCAAACGTGCCGAAGGTGATGTAGCCAAGTTCAATGCCATGCTGGTTGAATATAAGAAAGCAAAAGATGTGACCCGTAAACGAATGTACCTGGAAACTATGGAAGAAATTTTACCTAATATTGAAAAATATATCGTTCCAGAAGGTGACGGCGGTAATTTGCTCAATCTCCTCAACCTGAATGCGCAAGGGGGTAAACAATGAAAAAATTATTATTAGTTATTGCTGTTATAGCCCTCATTGTTTTCTTCACTACGGTATTTACAGTAGATGAACGCCAGCAGGTGGTTATACTGCAATTGGGTAAACCAGTACGTACCCTCCAGGAACCGGGGCTCCATTTCAAACTGCCGGTTCCATTCCAAAATGCCGTTACCTTCGATGATCGATTGTTAGAGTATGACGTTGCTCCCGAAGAAGTGTTGAGCAAAGATAAGAAAACACTTATCGTGGATAATTATGTACGCTGGAAGATCATTGACCCCTTGGTCTTTTTACAGACAGTGCAGGCTATTCCCACAGCAGTTACACGCTTGGATGATATTGTTTATTCTGAACTGCGTAGAGAATTGGGTACACATAATATGTCCGAGATCATCACCGAAACTAGGGAAGAGATCATGGAAGTGGTTACCAAGGCCAGCGATGAAGCCACTACTCAATATGGCATTGAAGTCATTGATGTCCGCATCAAACGCGTAGATCTTCCCAGGGAGAATGAGGAATCCATTTATGCGCGCATGGATGCTGAACGGAAGCGCCAGGCCAATAAATTTCGTTCTGAAGGGGAAGAAGAAGCCCAGAAGATTCGCGCGTCGACAGAAAAGGATAAGACCATCATTTTAGCTAATGCTTATAAAGAAGCAGAAGAAATCCGGGGTATTGGGGAAGCTCGTGCTTTGGAGATCTACGCCAATGCATTCAGCAAAGATACCGACTTTTATGAATTCATGCGCACGCTGGAAGCCTATAAAAAGATCATTGACGGTAAAACCACATTGGTCCTGCCGGCAGATTCAAAACTCTTCAAAACATTAAACGAATAATAACCTTAATATATTAATTACCACACCTTGTTTTCCTCCCCATATGGGGAGGAATTAAAGGAGGGGTAAGTAGAATTTTAGCGTATGGATAAACATTTTTTACATATCAAGGATCTGTCCCTGGAAGAGATCCATGAGCTCATTTCACTGGCCAAGGACTTGAAAACTAAATTCCAGAATAAAGAAGATTTCAAACATTTCCATAATAAATCATTGGCGATGATTTTTGCCAAGCCTTCGGCACGTACACGTATATCCTTTGAGACCGGCTTTACATGGATGGGTGGGCATGCGTTGTTTCTTGGCCCCAACGATATTGGCATTGGCAAGCGGGAAGCCATCAAAGATATTGCCCGGGTTGTGAGTCGCTACAATGATATGATCATGGCCAGATTGTTCGATCATGCGCATATTATTGAACTGGCAAAACATTCTGATTCCCCAGTTGTCAATGGCCTTACCGATTATAATCACCCTTGCCAAGTTATGGCAGATATATTAACAATAAATGAGCATCGAGATTCATTAGATAACCTCCATGTTTGTTATGTTGGAGACGGGAATAATGTAGTTCACTCCTGGTTGCAGTTAACTTTGCGCCTGCCCATGAAATTCACCTGTGTTTGCCCAGAAGGATTTTCACCCGATGAAGACACGGTCAAATTAGCTCAAGAAAATACTAACTCAGAAATTGTCATTACCCATGATCCCATTGGTGGTGTAAAAGGTGCGGATGTTATTTATACGGACGTATGGACTTCCATGGGCCAAAAGGAAGAAGCGGAAGAACGGGAAAAATTATTCGCCGATTTCCAGGTTAATAACGACATGATAACTCGCACAGGAAAAGAAACTCTTTTTATGCATTGCCTGCCAGCAGAACGTGGCCGGGAAACGACTGATGAAGTCATGGAAGCGGATTATTCGATTGTGTTTGATCAGGCCGAGAACCGCCTCCATGCCCAGAATGCCATCATGGTCGCTTTGACTTCTTGATGCAAAAATTATTTATATTTCTCATATCACTCTGTTGCGGACAAAGCATCTATGTAGGATCGATCAGTTTTGATTATTCAGGAACTGAAAATGGCACTTTCCAAGCTGATTTGAGCGATTCCACGTTTGGCGGTGCCAGCGCAGCGTCTGTCGATGGTGATTCAACTTCAACTTTATTATTATCTGCTATTCAGACCATTGATACCACAACAATGTCTGTACTTTTCATTTATATGCAGGATGATAATCCATCCTTTGCAGCCGGCAATTGGTCCCTACCGCCCAATGACCTGTTGAACCCCAATATCATTTTTGGTTTTTTCCCGGAAGTTGACACCTCCTTTTTCAGTCAATTCACTGACTTGCTTCCTGATTCTCTGGATTTCGATTCGACATTTATTGAGGACCTCCTGGGATCCCTTTTATCAATAATTTTAGATGAGTCATATCTGGGAATTACCGGCAATGTTTCGATTGATCACATCACATATCCTGATTCATTAAGCGGCAGTTTTGATGTGGGCGCGCTACAAGCTGGAATTCCGCCTGGAATTATCAGTATTTCCAATGGTACGATTGCATTGACTGGCGTTGTTTTGCCGCAAGTGGAGGTGGAAGATGAACCGCTGATCCCTGAAAAAATCATGTTATACTCGGCCTATCCCAATCCATTCAACCCCACGACAACGATACGATTCTCATTGGAGACCCAGTATGTCACGTCTCTACATATTTATGATATAAACGGTCAGTTGGTGGAAACGCTGGTAAACAGTAAACTGATGAGCGGTGAGCATGAAGTCACTTGGAATGCATCGACCCAACCAAGCGGGGTGTACTTTATACAGCTGGTAAGTGGAAATAATGTTCAGACAGAAAAGGTTTTACTGATCAAATAGATCATTCCGCTTGAATCCAGCGGATATCGTAAGTACGGTATTCAACGGCAGGTAATCCTTCAGCCAGCGGAACGGTAAGTGTAAAACTGGCTGTAGCACCGGGTTCAATGGCTGTATCTGTACTGACGCCGGTTTTATATTCTTGCTCCGAGCCTGCAGCAAAGGCAGAATCAATAGTAACCAATTCTGTTTCAGGTGTCCATAGTTTAGCAATGATACGCACAAAATCCGCTCGAATCTTTCCGGCATTTTTTACCACACCAGTTATTTTTTCCCGGTCCGGATAAACGCTCACAAAGGGCTCGCTCATGAGTTCTATTTTTGGTGCCGGAGATGATTCCTCTTCAATATTCACCACTTTATCTTTGTCAATGAATAATTGGCCAATGCTGGTCTTAATAATTACTTCTAAGTCCGTCTCTTCAACGATTTCTCCCATAACCACCGTCCCGTTAGTGAGTTCGATGCGGTGCTGGAGTTCGGGCATCTTGATCAAGTTCAATAATTCTTTATTGATAGGAGGAATTGCACTTTTACGCTCCAGGACACGTAGAACACGTTTCAACGAATCTATTTGAATCTGCAGTATATCCAAGTCGTCCTTATAATCAAAAAATGGTTCTCCTTCTGGCAGTTTTGCAGCTTTCTCTTTTTCAATTATGACGTCGGGAAATAGTGTAGTGTCCAATGCTGTCGTATCAGAAGTTATTGTGTCTGTTGCTGCTATGTCTACAGTTGTTGATGTAGTATCTACTTCCTGGGCGAAGATAAGTGACACGCATAACAAAATAATACAATTTTTCATGGGTTGACAGCCTCCTGCTGTGCCTGGAAAGCTAAGCGTCGGACATCTTCACCAAACATATCTGTTTTGCCCATAGTTTTAAGCATCTCAATTATAGCCGGTCTTAATGGATAGTTATCCGCATTTGCAAGGACCGGGAGTACTTTAGCTACAGTTGCGTCATCGGCAAAACGCGCTAAAGCACGGATGGCTTTGGATCTTATCGGGAAGGGGAATTCATCATTTTGAGCTATATCTACAGTTGCTTTGTATACTTGGGGGTCATCGAATTCGCCTAAAGCATCCAACAAAGTATTGAGCATGCTGAAATACTGGCGCTTGCCTGTATTATAGGTTTCAATGAGGGCCAGAATCAGGTTTTCTTCTTTCACCCCGGCCATGGTATTGATGGCAAATTCCCTGATCTCTGTATTGGTATTTGGATCTCCCAATAGTTCCGCAAACGCCGGTGCAACTTCGTGGGGATCTTTTTTACCAAGGATTTCCAGGGCACGGTTACGAACGGCGATATTTATATATTGATCCTTGGAAATAGTAACCAAAATAGGGATGACCTCACTACTACCGATTGCACCCAGCGTTTCTGTTAATAGTTTATCAGTCCGGGAAACATTCGCTTTGGATACTTCATACAGTTCCAACAGGGCCAGAATTTGGTCTTTCGTACGGACTTTGTTCAGGTTGCGTACCAGGGTCATGTGCAGTTTATTTGATTTTTCATCAATGGTGTGCATGGCCCGGACCATGGCATCTCCGGCAGCTGGGTTACTTCTAAATTCTGCCAATAGTTCAATGGATGCCTCCATGAAGGTTAAATCCAGGGCTTCAGCTTCGGATACAACTTGAGCAATGGCATTCAAAGCAGTAGGGTGCTGCGTTTCCGCCAAAACATCCCCGGCAGCGATACGCACATCAAAGGGTAAATTTGAATCATTGTACATGGCAATCAATTCCTGCAGCGCTTGGACACGGCCATCCTGATACTCCCGGCGCAGGTTTTCCACTTCAGCCAGGTTTACATCTACTTTCTCTTTCTTTTTGCCGAAAAGGCCCTTGATCATTGCACAACTTTGGAATGAGAGTGTTGCGGCCATAAGTGTGAGTATGATTAGTCTACGCATCATTTTTCCAAAATTTCAGTTCGATGTCATTACCATCAAAAACAGCGTATGAAAAATACTGCAGCCAATCGCCCAGAACAACCAGCTTCCCACCATTCACATTTTCCACGGTTGCCTGGTGGTAGTGTCCTGTAATGACATAATCATGCCCGTCCGCAACAACCGTTTCTGTAAACACCTTTAATTCATTGAGCACCTTTTCGTTGTACTCTTGTGAATGTTCATAATGGCGGCCTCTTTTGGAAATGGCATTGGCAATACCATAACCAACTGCGGGGTGCAGCGCACGGTATAGCCAGATAAACAATTTGCTGCGGATAATAGCTTTTAACAGTCTATACCCCCTGTCCAAGGATAATATCCCATCACCGTGAGTTATGTAAAATCGCTTACCTTGAATATCAATCGATAAATCATCATCATATACTTTTGTGGTGAGTGTCTGTCCCATAAAATCCAAAGTCCAATGGTCATGGTTGCCGGTGACAAAATATATTTCGACACCCTTGTTTTTTAAACTATACATTTGCTGGTAAAGAGGAAAATATACTTTTGGTATAACATGCTTGTATTCGAAATAAAAATCAAACAAGTCACCGACGATAAATAAGGTACCCCCGGACTGGGCGACATAATCCATTAAACGAAACAGTTTTTCCTGGCGTTTTTTTTCGTACTCGTCTTGCTGGAGCATTAAATGAATATCGGAAATAAAATAGACGGGCAATTGCATAAGCAGTAACTTACTTTTTCGTAGATGTACAGGCAAAGGAATTGTCAACCTTTAACTAAATGAACATTGTACAGTCCAATCATTGACTTATGAGTAAAACAGCCATAGTTTCAGGCAAGTTTACTTTCTGGAACTCAACAAAGGTTATGACGTAACTTTAATATATGCGTAAAATAATTATCATTGTTTTTCTTTTAGCCGAAGGATTGCTGGCCCAGTCTTTTGGGCAAAATAAAGTGCAGTATAAGGAATTCGATTGGTCCCTGATTTCCTCCCCGAATTTTGACATTTATTTTTATGGTGACGACACCCAATTAGCTGAATTCACAGCGGGAGTTGCCGAAGACGCCCACGAACAAATATCCAAGCATCTGAGATGGACATTGAAAAAAAGAGTATCCATAATTCTCTATCATTCCCATAACGATTTCCAGCAGACCAACGTAATCTGGCAGTTCATGCAGGAAGGTATTGGTGGAGTAACAGAATTATTCAAGAACCGTGTTGTCCTGCCTTTTGAAGGGGATTATGAACAATTCCGGCACGTCATCCACCACGAACTGGTTCATGCACTTTTGAATGACATGATTTACGACGGCAGTATCCAAAGCATAATTGCCGGTAGGGTGAAGTTGAGGATACCGCTATGGGTGAATGAAGGCCTGTCAGAATATCTTTCTATGAACTGGGATACCAAAGCGGACATGACCATGCGCGACTTATCCATCAATGAAAAAATGCCCACGGTTAAAGAACTGGAATCCTACATGGCCTATAAAGGCGGGCAATCAGTATGGCGGTTCATTGCTGAAAAGTACGGCCGTGAAAAAATTGGTGAAATAATCAATGCCATGAAAATGACCCAGAATGCTGAAAAGGGCTTTGAACGTGCCTTGGGAATGGATTATAAAGACCTTACCAAAAAGTGGCACAAATACTTGAAAAAGGAGTATTGGCCGGATGTGGCTGGTCGGGATGAAATTGAAGATATTGCCAAGCGTTTGACCGATCATAAAGAAGCGAAAAATTATTACAATATTTCCCCGGCCGTATCCCCCGACGGCAGTAAAATAGCGGTCTTGTCAGACCGGTCCGGGTATTTTGATATTTATCTTTTGGATGCCATTGATGGCGAGGAAATCGAGCGGCTGGTAAAGGGTAACAGGTCCGTGGATTTTGAAGAATTAAAATTACTCCAGCCCGGTATATCCTGGTCACCGGACAGCAAGCGGATTGTCATCGCTGCCAAGGCCGGAAAAGCAGATGCGCTCTATTTGATCGATGTTAAGTCAAAAAAGAAAGAAAAATTGACATTTGACCTGGATGGTATTTTCACTGCTTCATGGAGCCCCGATGGCAAGCAATTGGCATTTATTGGTACAAAAAATGGTACCAGTGATGTGTATAAGTATGAATTGGATACGAAACAACTCACTTCTTTGACAAGCGATTTGTATTCTGATTCAGAACCGTCGTGGAATAATGATGGCACAAAACTGGTATTTGTTTCTGATCGTAATGATGACGTGAAAGGCCAACGTAACACCAAAAATTTCAATGAACTTTCCTTTGCACAAAAAGACCTTTATTCCATCGATGTTGCTACAGGGAATATTACGCGTTTGACGGCTACAGACCACAATGAGGATTATCCCGTTTGGTCCCATACACAAACTAACACGTTATTTTATGTTTCTGATGCCAGTGGTGTATGGAATATTTACAGACATTCACTTGATTCTGAACCTGTTGCGATTACCAATATTTTGACTGGCGCTTTCCAGTTGAGCCTGACTGAAGATGATGAATATATGGTTTTTGCCGGTTACGCCGATATGGGTTGGGATGTGTACAGCATGAGCCATCCGTTGAAAAAAGATGAAATGGCTACACCATTAACACGCTATGTAATAAAACAGGATGAAATAACAGAAGATTTGACCGATTTACGGCGGCATAAACGTGGTGAATGGACTTCCGGCCGGACATCCGGCAGGGATTATAGGGATTGGATTTTTGCCAGGGAATATGATCATTTTAACCAGTCTATGGAAACAGCACCGGATGCTGCAGAAGAGTTTACCAGTGATACAACAGATATTTCTGACAACGGCTATATACCCAAAGTCTACAAAACACGATTTTCCCTGGACTTGGTTAACGGCTATGCATCTTTTAATAATGTTTTCGGCGCCCAGGGGATGACCATGTTTGCGTTCAGCGATATGCTCGGTGACCACCAGATCTATTTTGGTACGGAAATGGTGATAGATTTAAAACGTAGTGATTATTTTTTCAGCTATGCGTACCTGACACGGCCTACGGATTATTATTTTTCCATCTCCCATACGGCGAATGAATATTTTCTGGGTTATGATATTTATGGCTTTCAGCACCGCGGCTTATTAAGAAATTTTGGTATTATGGGCTACCTTTCCCACCCATTCAGTCGTTTTATGCGCATCGAAGGCGGATTGTCCTATCATTATTTTTCTTTTAGTGAATGGCAGCAAGTCAATTATTATGAATTCGAGGAAATAAACAATGATGATTTTTCTGTTGTTTTACCCATCACCAGTTGGGTGTATGATAATACCATTTATGGTTTTACTGGCCCCATAGATGGATTTAGGCAGAATACGACCTTAGTAGTCAGTCCCGGTTGGGGGAGTAAAAAACTGGACTTCAAAACGTTAAAAATAGACTTGCGGAAATATTTCAAAATTGGCCGTTACTCCAGTTTAGCCGGGCGGTTAACCTTAGGGACAAGCCAGGGTAAAAATAAACAAAAGTTCTATTTGGGCGGTTTGCAGAATTGGATACTTGGTACTGGTGAAACAGACGGTGTAGATGATAATAGCCGTTTCAGCGACTCTACGATGACTGACGGTGATAATGACCTTGAAGATGTGTTCTTTTCTGAATTTGTCATGCCGGTCAGGGGCCGGCGTTATATGGAACGGGTTGGTTCGAATGTAGCCTTAGCCAATTTTGAATTTCGCTTTCCCTTTTTATTGGCCATGGGTGTTCCTGACAAATTCATGTTGAGCAACCTGGGTACACACCTGTTTCTGGATATTGGTACAGCTTGGGATGATGGTGCTGATTTCAACAATAATACTGTCGCCGGTTTCGGGTGGGGTATGAAAATCAACCTGGGGTATTTCTTGCTGCGGATTGATTCTGCCTGGGATATCAATGATACCGGTTATTCCAAACCACAATACTATTTTTCTTTAGGCACTGACTGGTAAATAGGTAATTGGTAACTCTTAGCTGGTTACTGGTCAATGATGGGATGCAGCGTGTCTATTTTTATCTGTAAGTTTTTGCACATGTAACCTGTAACCAATAATTTATCAACCAGCAAATGGCCAAATCATCTCCCAAAACTGTCTTTTTATGTAATCAATGTGGTAATGAATTTCCGAAATGGCACGGCCAGTGTCCGGCCTGCAATGAATGGGGTACCTTAAGTGAGTTCCGCCCACCAAAAACCAGACGCAAGACCAACGGCGCGCCAGCCAGGGAAACAAAAAAATTAAGTTCTATAACCAATAAAAAAGGCCGTAAGCGTTCATCTTCCGGGTTAAGCGAAGTAAATAGGGTTTTGGGCGGCGGATTATTGCCCGGCTCCATGATCCTCCTCGGCGGCCAGCCCGGAATTGGAAAATCCACATTAGCCCTGCAGGTTATCGCCGGTTGCGGACAATCCGCACTCTACGTTTCCGCTGAAGAAAGTGATGATCAATTAGCCCTGCGCGCGGAGCGATTGGGTGTGCAAACAACAGGCCTCCATGTCTCCGGTGAAAATGAGATCCTGAATGTGCTGGAACAGGTTTCTGTGGTACAGCCGGCCCTGTTGGTGATCGATTCCATCCAGACTGTTTATAATGAAGACTTGGATTCATTACCAGGTTCTGTTGGCCAGCTTCGGAATTGCGGCCAGCAGCTGTTGAACGCCTGCAAGCAAAAAGGGTTTACTGTGATCGTTATAGGCCACGTAACCAAAGAAGGGACAATCGCCGGGCCGAAAATGCTGGAACATATGGTAGATACCGTTCTGTATCTGGAAGGGGATGATCGCTATGACCATCGGATCCTGCGCTCGGTAAAAAACCGTTTTGGCGCCACCAATGAAGTGGGCGTCTTCCAGATGACATCATTAGGCTTGGAAGAGGTTACCAATCCATCTGAACTGTTTTTAGCAGAACGTACAGAAAATACTGCCGGTACCGCTATTTTCCCTTCCATGGAAGGCAGCCGACCCATACTTGTTGAAGTTCAGGCCCTCGTTTCAAAAGCCAACTTTGGTACACCCCAGCGCAATGCCAATGGTGTGGACACACGCCGGTTAGCTATGCTGCTGGCTGTGCTGGAAAAGCGCTTGGGAAAAATCATGGGCATGAATGATGTATTTGTGAACTTGGTAGGTGGATTGAAGATCCAGGACCCTGCGGCAGACCTGGCCATTATTTCAGCATTGGCTTCCAGCAATTTGGATAAACCTATTGCCAATAACACTGTTCTCGTAGGTGAAGTTGGGTTGACGGGAGAAGTTCGATCTGTAGCAAAGATAGAACAACGGCTGCAGGAAGCAGTAGCTTTAGGGTTTAAAATTGCAATTATACCAAAAAGCAATATGAAAAATGTGAAATCCTTCAAAGGACTAAAAATTCACGACGTAAAATCTGTCCGGGAAGCTTTTCAGCACATTTTTTAACTGTTGAAGTTTACTATCCACCATATTGATAATCAGACATCTGCCCGAACGGGTGAGATTATCACAGATCACGGTTTCATTGCCACTCCTGTGTTTATGCCTATTGGTACAAGAGGGACGGTAAAAGCTGTAAATACAAGTGAATTGAAGGCTATTGATGCGCGTATTATATTAGGTAACACCTATCATTTATATTTAAAACCAGGCCATGAATTGATCGGCCGTGCCGGTGGTCTACATGAATTCATGAATTGGCATGATACACTGTTAACTGACAGCGGTGGCTTCCAGGTCTTTTCCCTTGCCAAGCTGAATAAGGTCGATGATGATGGAGTCGAATTCCAATCACATATAGATGGGAGTAAACATTTTTTTACACCGGAATCTTCCATGGAAATCCAACAGCATTTGGGTGCGGATATCATCATGGCCTTCGATCAATGTCCCGCGGGGCAGTCAGATTATCAAACAGTGGAAATAGCTGTTGAACGCACAACAAAATGGATGAAACGCTGTAGTGCGTATCTGAATGAAAATAAAGGTATTCATGACTGGGGGCAGAACGTGTTTCCTATTGTTCAGGGAAATGTGTATGAAGAATTGCGCCAAAAAAGTGCGGAAGAATTAATCCCGTTTGCAACATGCGGAATGGCTATTGGCGGATTGGCTGTCGGAGAAGAAAAAAGTGCTATGTTTGAAACGATTGAAAAGATGGACGAATTACTTCCTAAAGATCAACCAAGATATTTAATGGGTGTCGGTCGGCCCACAGATCTGGTTCGTTCAGTCAAACGCGGTGTGGATATGTTTGATTGTGTCCTGCCCACCCGCAATGCCCGTAATGGCCAACTTTTTACATCAGCTGGGATCGTAAATATCAGCAACGAACAACATAAAGAAGAGTTTATTCCTGTGGATGAACATTGCAGCTGTGATCTGTGCAAGAACCATACGCGGGCGTATTTACGGCATTTAATGAATGTGAACGAAATTTTGGGGCATCGCTTGGCCTCCCTGCACAATTTGACGTACTATATGAATTTGATGGAAACTATACGCAGGGAAATAACTGCAGGGACGTTTGATAATTGGTCACATAATTTTCTGAAATCTATGCTGGAACAAAAGGGGATGTAAACCTTTTGTTGAGAATGATCAATTTATTTATATGTGGGAAAAGTTAGGTTTGAAAGTAAATTATATGTTTAGTATTAAGAAAGTTAGAAACAATTTTTGTCAGAAAAAGAAAATAATAAAATTTTTATGAACAAAGGTCAAAAACGATCGTGGGAATCGACATTATACATTGTTAGTTTGGGATTGTTAATATTCCTTTTTGTTTCTGGTGCAATCAGTTTTTTTGGGAAAACGGGGCAATTTTTTATACAGTTTAATGTACTTCTGCATACCTTTATTGGAATTGTAGCGGGAGCACTTATCTGTTGGTTTTATTTTCGGCATTGGCTTTATCATAAAAATTTTATTCGTCCATTTGATTCCAAGATTGGTCACTTTACAGGCCAGTTTGTACTATTTTCATTCATAAGTGGAATCATTCTCATTATTACCGGCGTTTCCGAATCAGGAGTAATCGTTTATTGGGCTCATATCATTATAAGTTTTTTATTTTTTATTTTTTTAGGATTTCATTTATGGACACCAACTGTATTCATGGTTCAGCGAAGGTTAAACGGGTCTGGAAAAGGATTTTTAAAAAGCGGTGTTTGGATGACAGCAATTATGTTTTTTACAGTTTTAGGTAGTTGGACTTATCACCATAATGAACCAACACATATTGAGAAAAATGACTATACATACCCTTTTGGTTCAAACCCATTTTCCCCCAGCATGACCACTACAACCAACAACCTATTTATCAATGAGAAGACTATGGCTGGTTCTGAAGGGTGTGGTCAGAAAAATTGTCATGAAGATATTTTTGAACAATGGTCAGAATCTGCTCATAGATATTCTACGGATAATCCCTACTTTGAGCAGACTTTGCAATACATGGTGGAGACAGAAGGTAAAAATGCAACTCGGTATTGTGGCGGTTGCCACGATCCAATTGCTCTGTTATCAGGAAAAATGGATGCTAATAATTCCGTGAGGAATAATCATCCTGGTGAAGGTATTTCCTGTATAGTATGTCACTCAATTGAGGATTCCGGGAGTCTGGAGGGTACAGGCAAGTATGTATATAATCCGCCGGAAAGATATTTATTTTGGGATCGGGAAGGCGAAATACCATCCTATTTAAATTACTTATTGATTCGATTAAAACCACAACATCATAAAAAAACATTCATGAAATCTTTTTACTCCACTCCGGAGTATTGTTCTGTCTGCCATAAACAATCCATTGATGAATACACGAATGAATACCGCTGGTTACAGCTTCAGAATCAATATGACCCCTGGCAGGAGAGCGGTTTTTCCGGAGAATCAGTTTTCGCTTATCGACAGGAAGACATACAAAACTGTAATGATTGTCATATGCGTGAAGTTAATTCCACCGATCCATCGCGAACCGATGGAACAGTGAAATCCCATAGGTATATTGCGGCAAATACAGCCATTCCGTTTTTACATGGATTTGATGAACAATTGGACCAAACAACTGCATGGTTAAAACGGGATGAATTGGTTGTAGATATTGTTGCAATGAAAATAGGAGGAAATGATGGTAATGTGACTAAACCGCTTCAAGAACAAATGCCCCTGCCTGATTTAACGGAATCAGTCATATTTGATGTTAGTGTCACAAATAATATTGCCCATAGTTTTCCCACTGGACCGCTGGATTTGTATGAAGCTTGGTTAGAGTTTGTTGTAGTTGATCACCATGGAAAGGAAGTATACACCAGTGGGAAAATAGATGCTGATGGACATGTTGATCCTAACGCTCATCAATTCATTGCGCCGCCTGTGACAAAAGATAGCAAATGGATTCAGAAACATGATTTGTGGAATGTGCGCACAATGTTATTTGACAGATCTTTACCGGCCCAGGCAACGGATGTAGTTCATTATAAAATAGATTTCCCAGTATCAGCCAATCCGCCATTTACAATTACTACCCAAGTCCGATATCGGCGGTTTAACCGCTGGTATACTGAGTGGGTATTAGGTGAGGATTCTCCAGTATTTCCAATCGTTGATGTGTGTCAAGATACTTTGGTCCTTACTTCAAATTCGAAATCAAAACAGATGACCAATGATCATGAACGGTTAAATAGATATGGAATTGGTTTATACAGGCAAGAACGTTATGCTGAAGCTATTGATGCGTTTGAGGAAGCAACTCACATCAATAAAGATTATACTGAGGCATATATTAATGCTGCCATGACGAATATTGATGCAGGATATTTGGATCAAGCAGCAGGGTGGTTAAAAAAAGCATTAAGTATAGATTCGGAATCTCATCGTGCCCAGGCTTATTTGGGAATTATAAAACAAAAGCAGGGATTATTTAATGAAGCTGAAAGATATTTGTCACACGTTCTTGAAGCGTACCCACGAGATCGAAAAGTATTATTTGAACTTGGTCGAATACATTATTTAACAAACAAATATCATTTAGCTGTGGATTTATTCAATAGGTCATTAGCCATCGATCCAGAACAACCAGATGTATATTATAATTTAGGATTATGTTATAAAGCAATTGGTGATCCAACAGCAGCTGATGAAGTTTTAGAGAAATTTTTGAAGTATAAAAAAGATCCAACTGCTCCTGCTCATAAAACAGCTTTTATTTTATCGAATGACTGGGCAATGCGAGAATCACAACAACATCATATACATTAATTTATGTCGAATATTGTAGTTCGAGTTGTAGATGCATATGTGTTTAGAAAAACGGATGATGGCTTATTGTATTTAATCTTGAAACGAGCGAAAACAAAACGTTACGAACATTTATGGCAAGGCGTGGCCGGCAAGATAGAAGCAGGTGAATCTGCCCCGAAAGCAGCCAAGCGGGAATTGCTGGAGGAAACAGGCCTTAAACCGAAGCACATGTTTGTGGCTGATCATGTGAGCCGTTTTTATGAGGCCCATGGTGACCGTATCAACCTTGTCCCCGTTTTTGGAATTGAAGTAGATTCAGATCAAATAACCTTGTCAGACGAGCATTGCGAATACAAATGGGTCACGATTGAAGAGACGTTGGATCATCTGGTATGGAGAGGACAAAAACAGGGTATTCAAGTTGTGAATGAAATGGTTCTAAAAAATGATGACCGATTGAGATGGTCAACTATAGATTAAGGAGTACTTATGTTAGAAGAAGGAAGCAAGGCACCAGATTTTACATTGCCTGATCAAGATGGGAATGAAGTTTCCCTGTCCGGTTTGAAAGGACAAAAAGTCGTTTTATGGTTTTTCCCAAAAGCTAGCACCCCAGGATGAACAGTCGAAGGAAAAGGGTTCCGGGATGAACTCAAGCAATTTGAAATGAAAAATGCAGTTGTTGTTGGGATGAGCGCTGATTCACCCCAGAAACAAAAGAAATTTTGTAATAAACAGAATTTTGAATATCCTATGTTATGCGATGAGGGTAATGATGTGTTGAAAGCCTATGGTGTATGGGGGAAAAAGAAATTCATGGGTCGTGAATACAATGGTATTTTTCGTAATACATACGTGATTGATGAAAATGGCATAATCAAAAAAGTATACAAGAAAGTTAATGTTAAAACCCATGCCATGGATATTCTGCAGGAGCTCGGTTAGTCTGTCTAGATGAATTTTTCCTTTATGCGTTCCCGGCGGCTGCGCTACCTGCTGGGAGCAGTAAGCTTATCGTGGCTCTTTTTTATTCTATTCCGAATCGTTTTCTTTTATACGTTCAATGATCCGGTCGCTGATGTTAGCGCATCTGACCTGACTCGTGCTTTCTGGATGGGCGTCCGCTTTGACTTGCGCCTGGCTATTTTAATCTCATTGCCATTGCTTGTATTGACTATGATTCCAGTCTTGAATATGGGTCGCTCACACAGAACTCGCACTGTTGGAAAATGGATTTACGGGATTTTGATCATAGGGGCTGTATTATTTTATACTGCTGATTTTGGCCACTATGCATACCTTCAGCAACGGGTGGATATCACAGCCTTAATCCTTCTGGAAAATCCGACTATCTCCGCTCAAATGGTCTGGGAGAGTTACCCGGTTGTATGGTTCTTATCCATCCTGGCACTTCTCTGCTTTACCTGGATCAAACTCCATGATGGTCTTGTGGCCGCCACAGTTGCCAAAACTCCCAAATACAGGAATACGTCCCATAAAGTAGTTAGCGTTATAGTTGGCGGTACAATCTACTTATTTAGTTTGTGGGGGACGTTTGCTCAATATGCCTTGTTTTGGAGCGACGCTTTTTTTAGTCGGGACCCTTTTGTTTCAGCACTGGCCTTGAACCCGGTTTTGTATTTTTATGATACCTCAAATTTCAGTGAAGCCGATTTTGATATTGAAAAGGTGAGGGAATATTATCCAACGATTTCGAATTGGCTTGGGGTGGCTGAACCGGACCAGGATAATATGAATTTCACCAGGGAAATTATTCCTGATAAAAAAATTGAACCACCCCCCAATATTGTAATCATTTTCATGGAATCTGTGGGGCTCAACCGCATGAGATTGATGGGGAACCCATTTGATACAACACCCACTTTGGATCAATTAGCTAAAAATGGATTATTTTTTCCCAATTTCTATGTGCCGTGGGTTAGTACATCCAGATCAGTGTTTACCATGGTCACCGGCATCCCGGATGTGGCACGAACAAAAACATCCTCACGGAATCCTCTCATCCGCGATCAGTACAGCATTATTTCAGAATTTGTAGATCATGATAAATATTACCTGATCGGAGGCAGCGCCAGCTGGGCGAATATCCGCAGCTTGATCACGTATAACCTGAAGGATATGGAACTGCTGGAATTGGGTGATTTTAACCGACCGCGGGTGGATGTGTGGGGTATCTCTGACCTGGATTTGCTGCGCGAGGCACATGACCTGTTTTCAAAAAGAGACAGTGAAAAGCCATTTTTTGCTATTGTGCAAACTGCTGCGAATCATCGTCCCTACTCCATACCGGAGGATAACGCCGGTTTCATTATTAAGAATCAAGATGAACAGGTATTGCAGAAAGCGGGTTTTAATTCACTCGACCAATACAACGCCATGCGTTTCCTGGATCATTCTATCGGCAGATTTATGGAAATGGCGAATACAGCTGACTATTTTAAAAATACGATCTTTGTTCTGTTTGGGGATCACGGCAACGCTGATCCCCAAGCGGAGCATATGCCTGCGGATGACTATGCGCTTCGTCTCCGTTCTTACAATGTGCCATTCATTATCTATGCGCCTGGGCTAGGAATGGATCATCGGAGGATCGAAACTGTTTGCGGTTTGCCTGACCTTATGCCGACCATCGCCGGATTAAGCGGAATTGATTATACCAATAAGACATTGGGAAGGGATGTATTAAAAAATGAAAATGGTATGGCCTTTGTAGTGAATAAAAAGATCTCCCCCAGCAGTTATGGTGTATTAGATAGTGATTACTATCTGCGGATCTTTCGCAATGGCTCCGGGATGGAATTTCATGATCTCAACAGCCCCGACCCTGCAGAAGATATCCTCTCTGGAAACGAGGAAATGGTAAAGAATTATGAGAGGATGACATTGGGTATCCTCGAGACAGCGAAATATATGTTATATCACAACCGGAATTAATTTAAATAATAGGTAAAATTGATTATGGGGAGTGGGATTGGCCTATCCATAAAATATAATCCTCCAAAATCAAACCAAACCATCAAAGCGTTGATGAGGTAATATAAAAAACCTGTTTATCAGAAATGTGAGATTCTATTCCTTTTTGTTTTTTATAATAATTTTCTAAATCAATATAATTTTCTTACAAAATGTAAACATGTAAATATTTTTCTTGGCATTTAACAATTATAGCAATAAGTTTATATAATAAACATATGGTTCAATTATTAAACAAATCTGATGACGCAGTAAATTTATCTGTCCAAAATGGATCAGTATATAAAACTTTTCAAATTCTTGAACAGTTCACCAGAGAAAAACCAGAATTAACTACAAATGATATTGCTATTCCAACGGGAATGAACCGATCTACCGTTTTTAGATTTCTGAATTCGCTTAGGTCACTAGGAATCGTCGAGCGGACAGAAGATGGGTTTTACAAATTAGGTATTTATCTTTTTGAGCTTGGTCTTCGAGTAGATGTTAATCAATCTATAGTGGAAAAAGCTCAACCCTGTTTACGCGAACTTTCCAATGAAATCAAAGAATCAGCGTGTTTAGCTATACGAGATAGAGTAGATGTGCTTTGTTTGACAAATGAAGAATCAAACCAGAATATTCGCATAGACACTCCAGTCGGGACCAGGAACCCTATGTATTGTACTGCATTAGGAAAATCTATTCTTGCGTTTATGGATGATGACTTTCTGGATTTATATTTTGAAATAACAAAGTTAAGCAAGCGAACTGGTAAAACTATTACAACGGAAAATGAATTTCGTAAAGAATTAAAAAGGGTCAATAAATCTTTCATTAGCTATGATAAAGAGGAGTTTGCAGATGATGTCTATTGTGTTGGAACAACTATTTTTGACATAAATAAACAGCCGGTTGCTGCTATAAGTATATCTGGATTGAAAAGAAGAATGATGGGTCAAAAAGTTGATATTTCAAAAGCTGTATTAAGAGCAGGAAAGAAAATAACGAAAGAGATAGGTGGACATTATCCTGATAAAGATTCCGCAAGTTTAAAAAATGTTAATTTGGGGCTAGGATAATCATGGTTACTCGTAGCTATTTTTTTACAATAATTTTAGATAAATTGATCTTATTATCAAATTATTACCAAATTGGTCATATTTTATTATTTATAGCTAGTAAAGAGAAGAATATCTAATTATGACGAATGATACAAAAGGGAGTTTTACGAGCTTAATCAATAAAATTTTACAAATAAAAACAAACAAAGCAAGGAGAAACCTACAATGACAAACAAAACAGAAGGAAGGTTCCCGGACCCTCATGATTTTGAGGTCCCAGCGGAACTTGAAGGATGGGAGGACATGTATCCATCGCATCAGTTGTTTTCTGGCGATAGGGAAGAATGGGAAAAGAATCAGTTCTGGTTTCAGGACAAGATTCATGCACCGGAAGCTATTCCGCCACTGGATCATATATTCCAGGAAGCCTGGCAAATATCCCTATCCCAATACACAACCCGGGTTTTTTGTATTCCCCCGGCCCAAGGAATCGCCCAGCGTATGGTTGGCTGTTATTTATACATCTGCGCTATTGCACCGCCCCCAGATGAAGTTCAGGGAGCAAAGGCAGAGCGTTTTGGGGCTCGGGTGTTTCCTGTTTTCCAAAACTATGACGAGTTGTGGGAAAAATGGCTGGTAAAATTCAAGGCTCTTGGGAAAGAGATGGACGAACTAAAGATACCTACGGAACTGCCGGAGTTCATATCGGAAGAAGAAGTCCTGCCCGCTCCAAAAGGATACTATGTTTCCTACGACATCATAGAAGGTTTTGACCGGCTTGTGAATATGATGTTCAAGGGCTGGCAATATCATTTTGAGATGCTGAATCTGTCCTATCTGGCATACCTGATGTTCGTCGATGTTGCCAGAGGACTTTTCCCAGGAATCAGTGAAAGTTCCATTGGTAAAATGGTCGCAGGCGCTAATGTTGCCATGTTTCGCCCTGAAGAGGAACTTTGTCAACTTGCTAGGAAAGCTTTTTCCCAGAACAGTGTTGCGGATATCCTGAAAGGGGATGGCTCCGCGAATGAGAAAATAGAACAGTTGGAGAGCTTGAAAGACGGTAAGAACTGGCTGGAACATTTTAATAATGTCAAGAGCCCGTGGTTCTATGTTTCTTGCGGTAGTGGCTGGTACCATCATGAAGGAAGCTGGATTACAAATCTGGACATTCCTTTTGGTTATATCAAGAGCTACCTGGAACAGCTTGACAATGGTGAGACAATTGAACGTTCCCTGGATAAAATCGAAAAGGAACGGGATGAGATTGTAGCTGAATACCGCGCCCTGATCAAAACCGATGAAGACAAAAAAACGTTTGAGGACACCTACAATAATATCCGGTCTATTTACCGTTATGCTGAAGACCATCTGTTCTGGGTTGAGCATTGGTTTCATACGATCTGGTACGCTAAAGTAAGGGAATTCGGCCAGCTGCTGGTAAACTGCGACATGCTGGATGAAGTGGATGACATCTTCATGTTCAACCGCTATGAGATTCCGGAACTGCTTACCGAAGTATCAACTGGCTGGGCATTGGGTGTGGATATTCCCATGAGAAGTGAACATTACAAGGCCACGGTCGCAAAACGCAGGAAAATCCTTGAAGCTGCCAAAAAATGGAATCCTGATCCTGCATTAGGTATTCCTCCGGAAGAAGTGGCAGAACCTTTTACAGTTATGTTGTGGGGTATTACTACTGACAGAGTTCAAGATTGGCTTAAAGGTGTTGATGCAGTAGCTGGAGCAGACGTGTCAGAAATAAAAGGTTTCGCATCTTCTGCCGGTTCTGCGGAAGGACCTGCTAAAGTACTCAAGCTCTTGAAAGATATTGTGGATGTTCAACCCGGCGATATACTCGTCTGTGCCTCTACAAATCCCTCTTGGGCTCCAATATTCACTAAGATAAAAGCGGCCGTTACTGATATTGGCGGATTAACAAGTCATGCTGCAATTGTCTGCCGGGAATATGGGATCCCATCTGTAACGGGTACGGGAATTGCCACATCAGCAATCAAGACTGGTGATACTATCCGAGTCGATGGTGATACTGGCGAAGTTACAATTATCAATCGAGCAGCATAGCTACATTATAAGATAGTGTAGAAGAGGGTTGGCGTTTTCACTCTTCCCAATCCTCTTTTACAATTTTAAAGAAGTAAAAGCCGAGAAAAATAAAAAAGCATGGTGATTTTTGGTAGCGATCACATAATGAAAAAGAAAAAAACATGGAACATATTATAGATTTCAAATCCGTTGATAAAAACTCCCTAAGTGTGGTGGGCGGGAAAAACGCAAGTTTAGGGGAAATGATCAAGGCAGGCATCCGGGTACCCCACGGGTTTGCCGTCACAACAGACGCCTACCTCAACTTCATTACTGCCACCGGAATTATCGATAATATCTATGGCGCTCTCGTGCACATGGATCCGGAGGACATAAAAGCACTGGATCAGGTTAGTGAGAAAATCCGGTCACTGATTGTGAAAACCGCCATGCCTGTGGAAACACAAAAAGCTATTGAAGAAGGTTACGGAGAGTTAAGCAAGGAATACCACGATCGGAATATCCCGGTTGCGGTAAGGTCGAGTGCAACTGCCGAAGATTTGCCGACAGCCAGCTTTGCAGGACAACAAGACACTTATCTCTGGACCATCGGCATCGCCCAGGTCATGGTCAATGTAAAACGATGCTGGGCAAGCCTGTTTACTTCCCGGGCCATCAGTTACAGAATCAAGAATGATTTTTCCCATGAGGATGTATTGATCAGCGTGGGCATCCAAAAGATGGTTAGCGCAAAAACTTCCGGTGTGATGTTCACTCTCGACCCGACCAACGGTGATCTCTCCAAGATTGTGATTGAAGGCAGCTGGGGCTTTGGGGAGACAGTTGTAGGCGGTTATGTAAACCCCGATAAATTTATCGTGGATAAGGTCACCAAGGAAATAAATGAGCGAACAATCTCCCAAAAACATATTCAATGCGTGTATGATTCTGGAAAGGATGAGGTGGTACATATAGATGTTGATGAAGAAATGCAGCTAGAGCGGTGTCTGATCGATGATGAAGTTCAGGAACTAGTTAGAATTGCAAAAATAATTGAAGACCATTACGGCAGTCCTCAGGACATTGAATGGTCTATTGATAAAGATATCCCTTTTCCAGAAAATTTATTCATTGTCCAGAGCCGTCCGGAAACAGTGTGGAGTCAGAAAAAAAGTATGCCGATTTTGGGTGGTAAGAACAGTTACCAAATCCTGATGGAAAGAGGATTGAAAAGAATAAAAATGGGATAATGATATAAAAAATAACATCTAATTAATAATACAAAACAAAACAGAAAAGAGGACACTGTATAATGAAAGACATGAGAGATTTTATCAATGAAGGTGAAAAAGTTGGATTAGTAAAGCGCATAACAGCAGAGGTGGATCCATACCTAGAGCTTTCCCATATTGCAAAATTGAACGAAGAAGAACGGGGCCCGGCCCTGCTCTTTGAAAACATCAAGGGCTATAGCTCGCCGATTATTACCAGTGTATGCACTACAGAAGAGCGCCTGGCCTTTATTATGGGGCAACCTAGAGAATCTTCACTTTTTGATTTATATGATTACTGGGCGAAACGGGGCGAAAAACTTGTCCCCCCAAATTGGGTAGATACTGCTCCCTGTAAGGAAAATATTCTCCTGGGTGATGACATTGATCTGTATAAATTCCCGGTTCCGCACTATTATCCCCTGGATGGTGGCCCCTATTATGGTACGGCGCATTTTATCATTACAAAAGATCCGGATTCTGACTGGGTCAACTTGGGAACATACAGAAGTCAGCTTTTTGAAAAAGATAAAATAGGTACCCAATTTATCAAGGGGAAACACGCCGATATCATGCTGAAAAAATACCAGGCTCTGGGTGAGAAAATGCCGGTAGCCTCTGTTTCCGGCTGTGATCCCTTGTTGTTTATCCTGGGGGCGTCACGGGTTTCAGCCTTTGTTTCTGAATACGAAGTAGCCGGTGCCCTTCGTGAACGGCCTGTGGATGTGATCAAGGGCGAAACGGTTGATCTGCCTATTCCCGCCATGGCCGAAATGGTAGTGGAGGGTTTTGTGGACCCGGAAGCGTTTTATGAAGAAGGGCCGTTTGGAGAATACACCGGGTACTACTCTGGTGTTGGAACCGATCCCAGGAACTTTATCCAGGCTACCTGTATCACCCATCGCAATAATCCCATCCACCACGGCACAACTGTGGGCCGTGCCGTTACAGACACCCATATGACCATGGCCCTTTCCTACGGTGCAACCCTGTGGCAGCAATTGAATGCTATGAAAATTCCAGGGTTGAAGTCCTGTTATTGTCCTCCGGAAGGTTCCGGCAGATTCCTGGCCATTATTTCCATGAAGCAGATGTACCCCGGCCATGTTGATCAAGTATTAACAGCAGCCATATCAACGGAAATGGGTGCCTATGGCCTGAAAACAGTTATCGTCGTAGATGAAGACGTGGACCCGTGGGATATACCCAGAGTGATGTATGCCTTAAGTTTCCGTTTTCAGCCGAACCGGAGCCAGGTAATCAAGCGCGGTAGGTCCACTCCTTTAGATCCATCTTTACCTATCAATGCCCGTGAAATCACAGGCAGGCTGCTGCTGGATGCAACCATTCCCTATGAATGGAAACATAAACCTAAACCCATTGAATTAGATCCAGATGTGGTAGAAAGGGTTAAGGAGAGATGGTCCGAGCTGGGATTATAGATCGCCGGTTTTGAATAAAACAGTCCTGATTATTGCCAACCTCGATACCCGCGGGGCGGAATTTAAATTTGTAAAGGAATTGATCCAGTCCCGGGGGCTCAATGCCATTCTGCTTGATTTCAGCATGGAGCAGGAGCCTTTCTTTGACGGGGATATCACCTGCGAGGAAATTGCAGCCGCCGGCGGTATTACAGATATCCGGGAGGTACGCAGGCTTTATAAAACGGAGCGCAATAAGGCAACGGAAAACCAGATCGCCGGTGCAACGAAAATTGTTAAAAAATTGCTGGATGAAGGTAAAATTCATGGTGTCCTGGGTGTAGGCGGCGGCACATCTTCCCTTGTTTCTACCACTATCATGAAGTCACTGCCTTTTGGAATGCCGAAATTGATGGCATCAAGTATGGCAGGACATCCAAAATATGTAGGGAAGTACGTTGGGACCAAAGATATTACCATGCTGAATACGGTCGTTGATGTTGTGGAGATCAACCCGATTTTAAA
>Ga0208406_1000003_pt1:0-22500 | contig 118248 bp, 128 predicted proteins | sample ETNtaG_15_FD_185769 | JGI IMG/M metagenome (GOLD analysis project Ga0208406, IMG submission 185769) | Marine microbial and viral communities from oxygen minimum zone, Eastern Pacific Ocean - ETNP201302PF89A (SPAdes) (version 2) | ecosystem: Environmental > Aquatic > Marine > Oceanic ...
GTTCTATCTTGGCAAGCGCACCTTCAATCTGATTGGGCTTGTATCCTAGAGAGAGCAACATGGCTGCCACACCCACCAGATTGGGAAGATTGATCATCCCTACCAGAGGAGAGGTAAACGCCATCTCACCATAAGGTGTGGCGAGTCTCACCAAGAGACCGCTCTCAAATGGTTTTGCCTCAACAACCCTGACATCACCCTCACTGCCATAGGTCATCAGAGCGACTTGATCATCAACCTCAGCAAGAAATTCATCTGCATAGCGGTCATCCAGATTAACTACAACGTGTTCCAGACCGACGCGGGAAAAGAGTGATTTCTTGGCTTTTACATACGCCTCCATTGAGCCATGGTAGTCAAGATGATCATGGCTGATGTTGGTAAACAGTGCTGCACGAAATTTAACTTCATCGACTCGACCCTGATCAAGGGCATGAGATGAGACTTCAACACAGGCGCACTGCGCTCCTGCTTCAAGTAGCTCTGCAAGCTCCCGATGAAGAGAGACAACATCAGGGGTAGTGAGTCCGCCACCGTGCAACGCACCCCAGAACCCGCTACCCAAAGTCCCAATCTGGCCACATGGTCTGTCTAATAACGTCATTGCCTGAGAGAGAAGAGAGAGTGAAGTTGTCTTTCCATTAGTGCCGGTTACTCCGATCACCATCATCCTTGCACTTGGTTCTTGGTAGTAGCGGGACGCAATGGCTCCAGCATGGGCACGCAGGTTGGTCACCGCGATCGCTGGAACAGGGAGTGCGGTTCTGTGATCCTCTCCCATCGCTTCAAACAGGATCGCTCCTGCTCCACGGGCAATTGCATCATCAATATAATTACGGCCATCACTTCCATCAGTGATTCCCGGCATTGCCAGAAAGAGAGAACCGGAACTGACAGTTCGACTATCCTGGGTGAGCCCTGTCACCTCAAGACTTGCCATCGGCTCCTCTACACCACCAAACCCTTCTACGAGCGAGGCCAACCGGAGGGGTGAACTGTTCATCTCAATAACTCGCATCAACCACCTCATACGTCTGTTGCAGGGAGGGTCGTGGTTGTGGTGGAACATTAAACAGATGGAGTGCCCGGGTCATCACCTTTGAAAAGACAGGGGCTGCTATCCGACCGCCGTAGTAGTGTTCCCCCTTGGGATCATCAATCACAACAACCATTACAAATCGGGGTTTGTTGGCGGGTGCAAATCCAGCAAAAGAGGCGATGTATCTTCTGTCGGCATATTGGCCGTCTATGATTTTTTTTGTCGTACCCGTCTTGCCTGCAACAGCATAATTGACCACTCTTGCTCGGCGTGCCGTCCCTTCCGAGGTAACCACCTGACGTAACATCGCCCTCACCTCACGGGTCACTTCCGCTGAGAGGACTTGCTTACTCCTTGCATTTTGATCCTGGCTGATAAGTGTAGGCTGGAAGCGAAGGCCATCATTTGCCAACACCTGGTAGGCTTGTGCCAATTGGAGTGCGGTCACAGAGAACCCATAACCATAGCCAAGTGTGGCATGTTCCGTCAGCCTCCATTGTCGACGCTTTGGCAGTCTTCCAGCGCTCTCTCCACTAAGCTCTATGCCTGTTCTTGAACCAAATCCGATTTTGGCCAACAACTCACGAAGTTCTTCTGGAGGAAACTGCATTGCAATTTTTGCAGCCCCGATATTGCTCGACTTGACGACAACACCGGATACACTCAGAGTGCCGTAATCATGCACATCACTGATGGTTTTGTTTCCAACACGCCACCATCCAGGAGAAGTTTCGATCAATGTCTCTGGTGTCAACTCACCTGAGCTTAGGGCCATTGCGATGGTGAAGGGTTTCATCGTTGATCCCGGTTCGAATGGATCGGTTAGGGAGCGATTACGCAACAGAGGGCCTTTAAACTCAGCTCGATTATTAGGGTTAAACTTAGGGTGGTTGGTAATTGCCAGAACCTCGCCATTTTGGGCCTCCAGTATCACCGCCATCCCTGCGCTTGCCTGATGTTCACTGACAGCTCTTGATAATTCACTATGCAGGAGAGATTGAAGCCTGATATCCAGTGTTGTCACCAGATCCCGCCCATGGACCACTCGATCAATTTCCATTCCATCAATTATTCGACCTGATCGATCTCGCCAGAGTCGCTTCAATCCATCTCTACCTGCCAGATAATCCTGAAATGATTTCTCAAGCCCCTCCTGGCCCACTTCATCAATATCAGTAAAACCAAGCACGTGAGAGGACGCTGCACCTGATGGATAGAAACGTCGATACTCACGCCGCAGGGCAATACCCGGGATGTTGCTGTCAAGAATTTTAGCTGCCTGTGAAGGGCGAAGATGGCGCCTTATCCACATAAACCGGCGCCCACCGTACTGTTCGCAGCGGCTTCTTATCGTCTCAAGATCAATCCCGATCTGCTTACTCAATAACCCCCATTTTTGGTTATCTCGACAGAATAATTTAGGGTCTGCCCATACGGAGTCCACCGCTGTACTCATTGCCAGTGGCTCTCCATGGCGATCAAGTATTCGACCCCTAAGCGCCAAATCAGGTACGTCACGGATAAATCGAGCCCGTCCCTCTTCTTCAAGGTGAGCCCGTTCAGTTGTCTGCAAAATAGCAGCTCGCCAGAAGAGTCCTCCCAACCCAGCCATCACCAGAAGGGCAACACTCCAATGACGGAAGGGGTGGGTCTTAACAGGCTGTTGTCGACTTCGCCGGCTCATGGCAAACCACTCGATCCGGAGAGTGAGGGCAAAAGATAGACTGTCTTCATGTCGGCTGCAGCGGGAAAGATCATCCCTAGCTGTTGTTGGGCAGTCACCTCCAGAATCCCGGGTGCCGTCCATGTTCCCTCTTCCAGTAACAGGGCTTCCCAATGATTATGAAGAAGGTCTCTCTCTTGAATTGCCTTTTGCAGTTCGACGAACGCAACTCTGTTCTGAAATCGGACTTGTACCAAAGCCAAAGCACTGAGGACCACAGCAACAATCAAAATGATCATCCCGCTACGCATTACCATCACCCATTGCTTCTGCAAAATGCAATGTGGCACTCCTTGACCGGGGGTTATTTGCCACCTCTTCCTTGCTCGGTCGACGACTCTTCAATGATTTCAGACGAGGATGGAGTTGACTCTGGAGAACTGGAATTTCAATCGGGAAGTCATCACCACGCACCTCTTGACGAATAAATTTTTTTACTCTGCGGTGCTCAAGGCTATGAAAACTGAGGACAACAAGCCGGCCACCAGGCCTCAGCCATCTCACTGCCTGAGGTAACACCCTTTCAAGCTGGCCAAGCTCATCGTTAACTTTTATTCGAATAGCCTGAAATGTTCTCGTTGCAGGATGCTTACTTTTCTCATGATGAGGTATTACCTTTGAAACAAGGGCAGCGAGCTGGTCAGTCGTCTCAATCGCCTTAACCTCTCTCTCTTTTACAATTGCCCTTGCAATTCGCCTGGCATAACGTTCATCGCCAAAACGAAACAAGACATCAGCAAGCTCACCCGCCTCAACTCGAGCCAGCCAGGCTGAAGCAGGCTCTCCCTGACCAGGATCCATTCTCATATCCAGAGGACCGTCATTGATGAAACTAAAACCACGTGAGGGAGTATCAAGTTGTGGTGAGGAGACCCCAAGATCAAAAAAAATGCCGTCACCCTGATCGAATCCTGCCTCATGACACCCTTGCGCCAACTCAGAAAAGGGGCGATGGACCAGCTTCAGGCGAGACTCCATGGCAAATACGTCACGACCAGCTCTGATGGCATCCGGATCACGGTCAAATGCGACCATACTCCCTTCTGGGCCGAGTTGGGAGAGAATGGCCTGGGTATGGCCCCCTCTGCCAAATGTTCCATCAACATAGACCAAATGTTCCATCAACATAGACACCGCCTGGTCTGATTTTCAGTGCCTCCACCACTTCCTCCAACATGACTGACTCATGCCCCTGCGATACAGGGTCCTTACCGATCAAAGAACCAACGTCTCCATTTCAATCGGCAGGGCGCCATCTTGATCCAAAGGTTCTGATAACCAGCTTTCACACTGGTCATCCCAGCGAACTTCATCCCAGATTTCAAACTTATTCCCCTGTCCCGTTAGAACAATCCGCTTCTCTAACCCGGCACGCTCACGGAGTTGTGCCGGTATTAGAGCCCTTCCGCTTCGATCCAGCTCACACTCTGTGGCAAAGGAGAGCAGCCTTCTCTTTAGTCGGGTTGACTGACGACCCGTAGGAATACTCAGCAATTTACGTTCAATCTCGACCCACTCCCCCAGGGGCAGCAACCAGAGGCAATGATCCTCATCCCATCGATCACTCAGAGTGATCACAACCTGGCCCCCATCTCTCCCAAGGAGACCATCCCGATAACGGGTTGGGATCGCTAAACGACCCTTGGCATCTAGATTAAGAACACTTATTCCGCGAAACATGGCATCATTTTTTGGTATTAACCCACAATTACCCACAATTACCCACTGGATGAACTATAGATGGGATTTTTCCCTACTGTCAAGGAAAAATGTGTTTTTTTTCACATACTTGCGAGATTTTTAGAAAGGAAGAATACTATCACTGAAGGATCAAGAAGTTACGCATTTTAGTTAAGATGACACCCGAAATAGGAGGAGTTTCAGAGGATGGGGGGATACGGTGGGAGGAGAGTGGGAGTCAGCCTGTAAGCCGGGTTCTGTCGAGAACAGTCATTCATCTGGGACCAGTGTCGCCACTGGCCTCACGCGACCTACCCGGACCAGACGCGGGCAGCGCCAAATGGTCCCTATTCGGTCTTGCTCCGAGTGGGGTTTGCCGTACCGTTGATGTTGCCACCAACGTGGTGCGCTCTTACCGCACCGTTTCACCCTTACCTGTGCCTCTTGGAGGCCATCGGCGGTCTACTCTCTGTTGCACTTTCCGTCGACTCACATCGCCCAGGCATTACCTGGCACCCTGCCCTATGGAGCCCGGACTTTCCTCTACCCTGGAATCCAAAGCAGCGACTGTCCGGCTGACTCCCACTGCGACTTTAGTCAAACATCAAATGAAAGAACAGCATTAATTAACTCCCAACTCACTCTGGATTCGATATTCCGCTCTTGTCATAAGCCAAGTGACAGAGGAAAAAGAGAGGCTGATGAAGACCTTGCCCCATGATCAATAAAGAGAAGTTCTCTCTAGATATGAGGCGAGGACTAGTGATCTCTGGCTTCAAGCGCCCATTGGTAGAAGATTTTTCTGGGTTTGTTGCGAATCTTTGCTGCTGCTTCAGCAGCCTTTCCAGGGGGGAGCAACTCAAGCAAGAGGCCCATTATTCGACAGTCTTCACCATCAAGGCTGGTCTTCTCAGGTTGTGGCACCCCCTCAACCACAACCACAAACTCACCCCGAACCTGCTGAGGAGAGGCACGCAACCACTGGTTCAATTCAGCCAGTGTTCCGGCCTTCACTGTCTCAAACATCTTGGTCAGTTCTCTGGCAACCACCGCCTGACGCTGGAGACCAAATACCGCTTCCAGATCAGCCATCATCGCCTCAATACGGTGGACTGACTCATAGAAGATAAGGGTTCGCTCCTCACCGACTATGGCCTCCAGGCGGCGCCTGCGACGACCAGGCTTGGCCGGCAAAAACCCCTCAAATACAAAACGATCGGCACCAATTCCTGAAACAGAGAGGGCGGCGATTGCAGCACAGGGGCCCGGAAGGGGCACTACCTCCAACCCGGTCCGTCGCGCCTGACTGACAAGCGGAAATCCGGGATCACTAATCAATGGGGTACCGGCATCACTGATCAGCGCCATGCTCTTTCCTTGCTCGAGCTGGTTGATGAGCCGATCACATTTTGATTTTTCATTATGCTCATGGAGCGAGAAGAGCGAAGTTTTGATTCCAAAATGAGACAACAATTTTCTTGAATGACGTGTATCTTCAGCAAGCACAAGGTCTACTTTTCCAAGGGTGCTGACGGCTCTGGGGGAGAGATCATCAAGATTGCCTATCGGTGTTGCGACAATATAAAGAACTCCGGCCTTGGTTTGATTTGAAATCACTCTATATACTCTCTTTGTTGTTGAGGTTGAACTCTATACATCCCTTTCTTTAACTTAATGGCATCTGCCTTTACACTCCTTTCAAGGCGTTAAAAATGGCCAGGAGGCCTCTGTTCAAGTGGTGAATCGGATTTCAAAATACCCCTCAACCCTCTTTCTTCTAATGCTCTTAGCCACCCTTTTGTTTTCAGGATGTGCTTCGCAGAAAAAAGTGGCCAAAATACCGCGGCCATCAGCCACTACCCCTGTTATAACGACTCACGCCCCTCCTTCCGCCCAACACTCTGACACTGCAACTCCCCCCCAGAAACAACCGGATGACCCTATTGAGGAAGCGGGTTCAGCCCTCATTGAGGAGGGGACAACTCCAACCAAGAGCTGGGCTCTCCTTTCCAGAACCACAACATTACCGATCATTGATCGTCCACGCCACTTCTTAAAAATCAGTCAACATCTCTTTAATAAAGGCCAATACGAACAAGCCCTTGCCCTACTGACCCAACCAGGGATTTTTACCAACAAGACGATTGAACACAGCCAGCGCCTTCTTCTACTGGGGCAAATCTACCTTAAAACCGAAAACCCCAAGAGGGCTTTAAAAGTACTTGGCCAGATCAAAGCCGACTGGAGAGAAGTCTACCATCAGGGCCAGCTCCTGAAGGCAGAGGCTCAACTGCTCACCCACCAACCGATCAGTGCTGCCCTTACTCTGCTCAGGACTGCAAATCTTGATCTGACCACTCATCGACAAGAGACAATCAGGGCTGGATGGGATCTGCTCACTGCCACTCACCCAGAGAAACTCCATAAGGTGAGGCTTAATACCAGTCAAGACGAACTGGCCGGCTGGCTCGAGCTTGCTGTGATTGCAACTACCAGCAGAGAATCACCGGCCTACCTCAAGGCCGATCTTGAAATCTGGCAACTCAACTATCCGCAACACCCGGCAAATAACGCTATTGTGCCGTTATATATCCAGCAAAAAGCCAGGCCCGACACAATCGCCCTTCTCCTCCCCATGAGCTCAAAGTACAGTGAGGTGGCAAATGCCATTCATGACGGCTTCATGACTGCACACAAAATAAGTCAGAGCACTGGAAAAGTAGTGGTCTATGATTTTGGTGATGAACCCCAACTTGCTTCAGCGTACTACAAAATGGCCGTTGAGGAAGGCGCCGATTTTATTGTTGGTCCCCTTGGGAGAGAGGCCGTAAATGCTATGGCCAACAATCCTGACACCTCTGTTCCCACCCTGATCCTGGGTTCAAATCCTACTGGAACCAAAGAGGCCAACATTTGGCATTATGGTCTGCCACCCGAGGATGAGGCCTTGTTCGCAGCACAGATCAGCTTTCAGGCGGGACATCGAAATGCACTGGCACTCTACCCTGACAACCGTTGGGGGGAGCGGATTTTCAATACCTTTGAACGCCACTTTACCACCCTCGGCGGCACTCTCGTGGAGAGTGCACGCTACCCGACAGACAAGAAAGATGACGGTGCGCTCATCCGTCGCCTTCTTGGCATCTCTAAGGGTGAGAGCCGAAAACAGCGTGTTCAAAGCGCTATTGGCCCCTTGAAGTATGTGCCAAAAAGAAGAGCCGATGCTGATATGCTTTTTCTGGTCGCTACACCCAGTGATGGTCGCCTACTAAAACCACTGATCAACTACCATCAGGGCCATGATCTTCCAGTCTATTCGACTTCGCACATCTATAGCGGCACTCCTGATACAAAAAAAGATCAAGATCTCGATGGGATTATTTTCGGTGATCTCCCATGGACAGCTCCTTCACTGGCATGGATTCACTCCTCCTGGAAGCAGTTGGCTGACGAAAAACCCATCACCAAAGGGCCGCTCTCTCGATTTTATGCTCTGGGACTTGATAGTTATCGACTGATGGCGCAGCTCTTCCAGCCGGAGAGTAAAAGTGGCTTTAAATGGCCTGGCTATACCGGTCTGCTAACCATCACCCCCCAGGGCTCGATCAGCCGAAAACCGATCCCAATGAAGATATCGCAAGGCATATCGACTCCAATATCAACATTATCCTCGACCGGACCCCAATAATGGCAAGGGGAACTTCTGCCCAGGAATGGGGCATCAGATCAGAGACCAGGGCCAGAAAATATCTTGAACAGAGGGGTCTTGTCTTTATTGCTGCAAACTATCATTCGCGTTATGGAGAGATCGACCTTATCATGAGGGATGACGAGCATATTGTCTTTGTTGAGGTTCGAGCTCGTTCGGGAAACCGCTTTGGTGGCGCTGCTGCATCAATAGTGCCTGAAAAACAGAATCGAATTAAAATATGCGCTCAATTTTACCTCCAACGTGAACTCAGCAACCACTTGCCGGCCTGTCGATTCGATGTTATTGCCATAGATCTCAACCAGCCGAAAGAAGAACAACTCAATTGGATTAAAAATGCCTTCTGAACAAAACAGACAACCTCTCTCTACAGATCCAGTACAGCGTGTAGTTGATAATTTTAAACAGAGCATTGAGGCCGCCAATACCTGTGTTGAGCAAGTTGCCGGCCCTATTGCGGATGCTGCCAGACTGATGGTTGAAGCACTTCTTCATGAGAACAAGATCCTGGCATGTGGTAACGGAGGGTCGGCAAGTGATGCGCTCCATTTTACGGCTGAACTCCTCAACCGATTTGAACAGGATCGTCCGCCCCTGGCCGCACTTTCACTCAATAGCGACATGGCGACCCTGACAGCGATTGCCAATGACTATGACTATGGCCAGGTTTTTTCAAAACAGATCCTGGCACTCGGCCTGCCTGGTGATATTCTGTTGGCCATCACCACCTCCGGCAACTCAGAAAATGTAATCCAGGCGGTCACTGCCGCTCATGAGCATGGGATGAATGTGGTGGCGATGAGTGGGCGAGATGGTGGTGAATTAGCCAATATATTGCAGGATGGTGATGTTAGTATATGTGTCCCTAATCGACGAACAGCACGAATTCAGGAGATACATGGAATTGCAATCCACTGCATATGTGATTTAATTGATCATCATCTGCTCGGAAACCACTAACAATGACTAAAGCTATTGCCCCCTCTGCCACATTAAATGCCCTTCGTGTCGGCATCCTGTTTTTCATTGTCTCACTGACATCAAGCTGTCTTATGACTCAGTATACGGCTGGCACCCTTGCTGTTGTTGATATTGCTAACGACAGAGTCTCTGCGGGTGTTCTCTTTGACGACACCCGGCTCGAGCTTACTCTCCTTGGGAAGATTCACAATGACGAAGAGATCAACAAACAGAGCCACATCAGCGTCAATGTTAAAAATGGCGTTATTCTGCTCACTGGGGAATCACCCCGTCGAGAGATAACGGAGCGCATACTTACTCTTGCCCGCACTTTTGAACACACCCGCCAGATCGTCAATCAGATCGCCACAATTAAAATCAGCGACAATAAGAGCCGAGCCCGCGATTTATGGCTACTGGGAAGGGTTAAATGGACACTCGTCACATCGGATGATTTTGATGAGAAAGTCCAAGCCAATACCTCTGTCATTGTAGAACGTGGCATCGTCTATCTGATGGGCATCGTGACCCGGGAAGAAGCCAAGTTGGCAACAGATATTATCCGCAAGGTGCCAATGGTCAAAAAAATTATCCGGGTATTTGAGTATCTCGATTGAATTCCCTGCAGAGCAAGATCGTCTCTGACCCCGACCAAATCAAGGGAAGGGTTAAAACACTCCAAACTCCGAGAGTCTTCACCAATGGCTGCTTCGACATCCTCCATCGAGGACATATCACCACCCTGATCGAAGCGGCACAACTGGGTAATAGCCTGATTGTAGGGGTTAATTCCGACAGTTCAGTTCGTGACCTCAACAAAGGGAGGGGCAGACCGATAAATGCTCTTGAAGACCGGCTGGCGTTGATTGCTGCCCTGGAGATGGTTGATCTTGTGGTTGGGTTTGATGAAGAGACACCGTTGAATCTAATCAATCTGATTAGACCGGACTATCTTGTCAAGGGAGGAGACTGGGCCGTCGATCGGATTGTTGGTGCGGCAGAGGTCGCCAGTTGGGGGGGGAAGACTCACACCATCCCCTTTAAGACAACCCACTCCACAACCTCGCTGATTGAGAAGATCTGCAACAACTGTAATTAAGGACTCAGTGATCTATACCGATGATGCTCAATGACAACGAGCCATCCCCCTTTGGTATTGTTTTGCCCGGTTAGCAACCCGTTTGGCGGCATTGATCAACACCTTCTTTCTCCTCCAGCTCCCTTTTAAATAACCCCTGTATCCTTCATGGTAGGCCAGATAGAGGCGGTAACCATCTGTTACAGGAATCCTGCCTCTGGTGGCAATAGCCGACAGATACCACCCCACAAAATCAACCGCATCAGGGAAGTGAGCACGATCCGCGCCTTGATGGCCAGTTTGAGTAATATAGTTTTGCCAGGTAGCGTCAAGAACCTGAGCAAATCCATAAGCACTAGAGAACCGAGGCCCCGGCAAGAATCCGAAGAGACGATCTCGCTGTGGCCTTGCATCGGCCAAAAATCGAGACTCCTGATGGATAACCGCAAAAAGCAGAGAGGACGGGATTCCATGCTGATGCTCTGCTGCTCTGGCGGCCTGTTCCCACTCAGGAAAAGCCTTATAGATCGAACAGATATTATTAAAATCCACCCTTCCATGTTGTCCACACCCACTGAGCAGGAACACCAGGACTGACATTTTGATAAAAACAGATAACATCGGCCTGTTAATCAATTCATATCCACTCTAATTTCTTAGGCTTGTCGGGTGATAGAGATGCATAATAGCCCTCTATTCACATAATCTGCCATCAGTACTTGCTCTTAAGAGAGCCCATAATCATAGAGCTAATGGATCCACTTTTTATTTTTTTGGCTATCATAATTATCGTTTTTATTATAGATAATCTGCGAGCCAGAGAGATGGCAACTTCAATCGCCCGTGACTATTGCTCTCAACATGGTCTCCAGTTCCTCGATGGCACGGCTTCATTGGGCACAATCAGGCCTGAATTTGCTCGTGGAAAACTACGCCTCCGTCGCTGCTATTCTTTCGAATATACTGATTTGGGTGATCAACGCCAGAGAGGTCAAATCATCCTAAGCCGAAATCAGATGGTCACCATAAGGATGGAGAAGAACAGACAGGGTTAAGAGATGGCTTTAATACCCCCCAAGAGAACAACTGCTGCTCCTGAAAATAGGGTTTATTTTGGGATAGAGAGGAGTAGCACTTGATCTACCCCGCTTCAAAAAACGCTTTTATCGAGGAAATAATGGTTCAACTGAGCAGACCACCCTCTTCTCCAGGAGGTGGTCCGGTCTACCCACAAAACTGGCACCTGATTCGAAATCGAAGTAGTCAGCTCTTGCTTAATTTGCCAGAGTACGATTTCGATAGCTCTTATAGAGAGGCTCCAGGTGTTTTAGTGCTAATTTATAGACATCCCGTTTGAAGATCACAATATTATCCAGTGGCATCCAGTAGTCCACCCACTTCCAATCATCAAATTCCGGTCTGTCACAACCCTCAAGACAGAGATCTGACTCTTTACCGAGGAGATGGAATAGAAACCAGTGTTGTTTCTGCCCTTTAAATCCTCTGGAATGTTCAGACCTCAACATACTGGAGGGAACATCGTAGTGGAGCCAGTTCCTCGTCCTTCCCACCAACTGCACATGGCATGAGCAGAGTCCCACCTCTTCTTCAAGTTCTCGAAAGACCGCTTCCTGGACTGTTTCTCCCCGTTCAACACCTCCCTGAGGGAACTGCCATCCATCGTGTTTGACTCGCCTGGCCCAAAGCAATTTGCCCTCATCGTTGAAGATGATAATGCCTACATTGGGTCGATAACCATCTCCATATAGCAAGCCTACTCTCTTGTTGTTCTTAGCTTTGTGCTGCATGATTATTTACTCATTATTCTCCATCTCTGCAACTCATTGTTTCATTTTGGAAGGACTTCTTCAAACCCTCTTTTGGTCATTTTATTTTGAAAATCGGAAGATAGATCCATAATGCCGGCAATAACGGTATAAAAAGGGGGTTGCAAGCATCTCTTCACCTCTCCTCATAACTCATGAAAGCCCTGCGAGTTAAGAAGAGGAGGGGGGTATTACTTGTCGACCGGCTCTGTCTGCTGTTGAAGAAATTTGCCATATCGCTCTTGGAACAACTCTTCGAGCTGGTCGATAACCTCAGAGGCCTCACGCCCCTGCATCAGGTGCTGGGCCATCAAACCTGTTGTTTGATCGAGCAGGGTCGTCCGTTCCAGCATGGGGTATGAGGAAGTCAATCGTCTGATGGCAGCAACAACAGACTCCTCTTCTGGTCTAGGGATATCAACCTTCTCACTGATCTGATCTTTAGGGGGTTCGCACCCTTCAAGATAGCGCGCATAATCGATCAACCCCTCGCGTCTACCTCTCGAGAGGTTTCGATAGAGTTTGAGGAGAGCCTGCTCCTCTCTGGTCATACTTCTGTACTGGAGGGGGTATCAATTTCCGTATGGATAAACTTCATAAATTCTTCCATTGCTCTGACACGAAACTTCTGTCGTTGATAGACCAGCGAGAAGGGACGGACCAGTTCCGGACTGAGACTTACTGTCGCCAACAACTTCAGCTCCTGCTCCTTGGTGACGGTCACTTTGGAGAGTATGGAGAGGCCAAGGTTGGCTTCAACAGCACTCTTTATCGATTCCGGGCTTCCAAACTCCATAATAATATTCAGATCTTTGATTGAATGACCTTGCTGTTCAACATATTTCATTATCTCTGCCCGGGTTCCAGAGCCCTCTTCCCTGAAAATCAGGGGGTAGCCGGTAAGCTGTTCAAGGGTAATATTTTCCATCCCTGCCAATTCATGGTCTGCTGGACAGACACAGACCAATTCATCATTCCAGCATATCTTAGAGGCAAGATTTTTATTGTTGACCGGTCCTTCAACCACTCCGACATCGATCTCATTATCCTCAACCATATGGACAATGCTCTCTGTGTTGGCAACGAGCAGACGCAGGCTGACATCAGGAAATGCGGCCTGGAATCGCCCCATCAAGCCGGGAATCGAATATTCACCGATAGTAGTGCTGGCACCCACTACCAACGGCCCGGCGACTGATCCTGTCAGCTTGCGAACTGCATTATCCATCTCTGCAGAGTGCTGAAGGATTTGAGTGGCGTAGCCAAAGACCAGATCGCCTGCCTCTGTCAGGCTTATTCGGTTATGTGTTCGATCAAATAGTCGAGTATTAAAATACTCTTCGAGCTGCCGGATCTGGAAGGTAACAGCAGGCTGCGTCATATGCAGCGCTTCTGCAGCTTTGGTAAAACTCAGTAGTTTTGCAACAGTTGCAAAAACTTGAAGGCGACGGTCTGCCATATAAACCCCTTCCCCAACATCTTGGGATATAAGCAGAGTTTATGGGTTAAAGAAAAAATTAAAAACCTCCATTTTAGAGGGGTTTTAAATCCCTACCACCATTAAATCAATCAGACTGCAGGGCCTCAAGATTGGCGAAAAGTGCAAGGGCTTCAGGGTTTGCCAGCGCTTCTCGATTTGAAACCCTCTCATTATGGACTATTTTTTTTACTGCAATTTCTACAATCTTGCCGCTTTTTGTCCTTGGAATATCGCTAACTTGAACGATCTTGTTTGGAACATGCCTTGGACTTGCCCTGCTCCTGATCTCTTGTCGTATCCGACTCTCTACCCCCTCATCCAACTCAAACCCATCTCTTAAGCGGACAAAGAGAACAATTCGCTCATCCCCTTTCCATCTCTGGGTGATCGCAAGAGACTCCAGAACCTCCTCTATCTTTTCCGCCTGGCGATAAATTTCTGCTGTGCCAATTCGCACCCCCCCGGGATTGAGTGTGGCATCTGAGCGGCCGTAGATGATCATCCCTCCATGCTCTGTCAGGGAGACCCAATCTCCATGGCACCAGATCCCCGGATACTTGCCAAAATAGGCCGCGTGATACTTCAGCCCCTCCGGATCATCCCAAAACGCAACCGGCATTGATGGAAATGATTGGGTACAACAGAGTTCACCCGATTGGCCTGCTGTTAATGGACGGCCTTCATCATCAAGAACCTCAACCTTCATTCCCAGCCCAATACACTGCAACTCTCCGGGCCAGACAGGCAGCATCGGATTGCCGAGGACAAAACAGGAGACAATATCGGTACCTCCAGAAATTGAGGAGAGCATGAGATCTTTCTTGATATTGTGGTAGACATAATCATAGGTGTCGGGAGAGAGGGGAGAACCTGTCGACAGAATTGAACCCAGCGCGCTTAGATCATAATCATCGGAGGGTTTAAGACCGGTCTTGTTCAAAGCGGCAAGATATTTTGCCGAGGTCCCAAAATGGGTCACCCCCTCGCCCTCAAGCAGATCAAACATTGCGCCCTCATCAGGAAAAAATGGGGAGCCGTCATAGAGCACCAGGGTGACCTTGCTGGCTAGCGCTGAGACAAGCCAGTTCCACATCATCCAGCCACAGGTGGTGAAATAGAAGAGCCGATCCCCTCTCTCAAGCCCCACATGGAGGCGATGCTCCTTGAGATGCTGAAGCAGTGTGCCGCCATGCCCATGAACGATACACTTTGGGGTCCCGGTCGTACCTGATGAATAGAGAATATAGAGCGGATGATCAAAGGCGACCTGGACAAACCGAATTTCCCCACCCGCAAAACCCTCGACAAACTGATCCCAGGTGACAGCGCCACGAAGCTGATCGATCGCGGGTACGGAAGAGAGGAAGGGGATAACAATGACCTGCTTGACTGATGGAAGTGAATCTAACAGTGATTGGAGTTTTCCCAGCATCTCATGGGACTTCCCATTGTAGAGATAGCCGTCTGTGGAAATCAGTATCTTGGGTTCAATCTGGCCAAAACGGTCGACAACCCCTTCGGCACCAAAGTCCGGCGAACAAGAGCTCCAGACGGCACCAATGGATGCAACAGCGAGCATTGAGATCACTGCTTCTGGAATATTGGGCAGATAGCCGGCCACCCGGTCCCCTGGCTCAACCCCGGCAGCAATAAGCGCTTTGGCCATTCTGGAAGCAGCCTGATAGAGCTCCTCCCCAGAAAGGGTCGTCCGCTTCCCCCTCTCTCCTCGAAATACCACTGCCAGCTCACATTCTCTGGAAACAAGGAGGTTTTCAGCGAAGTTAAGTCTCGCCCCAGGGAACCATTTGGCGCCTGGCATCACTGCTACGTCCTTGACCACACACTCGTAGGGCTGAGAGCTGATAACGCCCATATAGTCCCATAACAGTCCCCAGAAGTGCTCAGGCTGATCAACTGACCACTGGTGGAGAGACGAATAGTCATCCAGTTCCAAGCCAAACCGGGCCTCAGCCTGACGGGTAAAATGGGCCATCGATGTATCAGCCAGAACGCTGCTGTCTGGCTCCCACTGTGGTTTTGTTGCCATCTACACTTCACCTATCCTCTCTCAGGGCATCACCTTCTATACCATCCGGCTACCCCCTGTGGTAAAAAACGGGATCCTAAGCGCTGAACCTTCTGTCATGGAGGAACCAATAGACCGCCTTCACCTCCCTGGCCCCACCTCCAGCTCTTCCCCATCAAAAACAACTTGCGCCAGTGTTGCTATAGGAATGCCCAGTGGCTCCAATTTCTCTCTTCCCCCCTCACTGGGCTTCTCAATGACACATCCTATCCCTCCCACAATGGCACCACTCTCGGCCACTGCCTGACAGAGGGCACTGATGGTTGAACCTGTTGCCAAAAAATCATCAATGATCAGTACTCTGTCTAACACCGAAAGATATTTCTTTGAGATCATCAGCATGACATCCTCACCCTTTGTTCTGCTTTTGGCCTCTGCAGCGAAATAATCATCTGTCATCACCGCTGAACGGTGCTTTCTGGCATAGATCATAGGAACATCAAGCAGCTGAGCTGTAATGAGAGCCGAGGGTATTCCACTCACCTCAGCAGTGATCACTTTAGTGATGTCATGAACCCCCTTGGTGAGAAACATCTCAACAAATCGCTCTCCCATGAGTTGAGTCAGTGCGGTATCTACCTGATGATTTAAAAAACCATCGACCTTGACGATTCCACCACCGGCATTTTCGCCCTCTTCTCTTATGCGTTCTACAAGTTGCTTCATATCGGCCTTCTACAGATTATGGTTAAAAAAATGACCACGGTTATTATAGCGTTTAGGTGATTCCACTTTAATGCGGTTTGATCTAGGGTCCTTCCCGGCCTTTCGGGACGACTTCATAACCCTTCTCTTCGGGCTCGTCATCGACCATCTGGGCGGGAAATCCCGAGGCCAGCACCTCGAAACCGCTTGCCTCTTCGAGGCGTTTAATGATATTGGGTGACCCTTCGCGCGCACCGAAACGGTCCTGCCCGTCTTTGAAAATATCAATCAACAAGGGAGAAATTTCCAACGGTACTTGCGCCCTGTCAGCAATCTGCTGAAATAAGCTGATATCCTTGATCACCAGGTCCATGGTGAAACTAATGTCGCGGCTACCGTTGAGGATGACCTGGCTTTCCGTCTCATGCACAAAGGAATTTCCCGATGAGATACGGATCGCTTCATAGGCCGTACCCAAATCCATCCCCGCCCCCTTGCAGGTCACCAGGGCTTCGCTAAGGGTAACCAGATTGGCGGTGGCAAGGTAATTGGTCACGACCTTGAGAATTGAAGCCGATCCCAAAGAACCGGTGTGCAGGATGCGACGGCCAAGAGTTATCAACACGGGAAGCATCTTCTCGAAAACCTCGCGTTCACACCCGGCAAAGATGGAAATATTTCCCGTATCGGCACGGTGACAACCGCCGGACACCGGGCAATCAATTGGATCGGCCCCCGTGGCCAAAACTTTTTGACCCAGGCGTTTTACTTCGGTCTCATCGGTGGTGCTCATTTCGGCCCAGATTTTTCCTTTTGAAAGTCCGGCGAGAACACCGTCTCCGGCCTCCAGCACCGTCGCACTGGCAGCAGGGTTTGGTAAGCAAGTGATGATAATGTCTGAGGCCTCTGCCAATTCTTTTGGTGAATCAGCCCATTGGGCTCCCTTCTGGAGGAAGGGTTCGGCGACAGCGCGATCCAGATCCCGGACGGTCAGATCAAAGCCATTGCGCAGAATGCTTCCAGCCAGTTTTCCCCCGACATTGCCGAGACCGATAAAGCCAATCTTCATTTGAGTTCCTTGGTGTCAAATCGGCCGGTCGGCCATTTCCAGGTGCAGGGCCTCCCCTTGATAGGGATGGGCAAGAGCAACCTCTTCATCCAGCTCGATTCCCAAACCCGGTGCCGATGGGGGAATAACGAAACCCTTTTCCCACTGAATGGGTTTTTTTAAAATTTCCGCGTGAAAGTCATCCCATTTTTGGATGCTCTCCAGTATCAGGAAATTGGGCGAACAGGTGCTGATTTGAATATTGGCTGCGCCTTCGATAGGACCGCAGTAAAGGTGTGGTGCTATCTGGGCATAATGGGTTTCCGCCATTCCGGCGATTTTTTTGGCCTCCAAAATACCGCCTACCCGTCCCAGGGCCATTTGCAGGATCGATGCCGCCTGCACTTCAAGTACACGGGCGAATTCATACTTGGTGGTCAAGCGCTCACCGGTCGCAATGGGGATAGAAGTGTGCCGGGCAACGCGGGCCATTTCTCTTGGGTTTTCAGGTGGCGTCGGCTCTTCCAACCAGAGCGGATCATAGGCCTCCAACCGTTTTGCCAGGCGGATTGCACCGGAAGCCGTAAACTGTCCGTGGGTACCGAACAATATATCGGCTTTTACGCCAACGGCAGCGCGGATTTTCCTGACGAATTCTTCCGCAAGATCCAAAGCCTCTAGCGAGGGTTGACGGGGATCGAATGCGGAATAAGCGCCGGCTGGGTCAAACTTTACTGCCGTAAACCCCTGCTCGACATATTCAGCTGCGCGCTCGGCTGCCAGGTCGGCGTCATGATAGACATCCGTCGGATCATCGTCCTTGGAATAGAGGTAAGTATAGCTTCGAAGTTTTTCATGAACCTTTCCACCGAGAAGTTCGTAAACAGGCTTGTCCAGTTCCTTGCCGATAATATCCCAGCAGGCCATCTCGATGCCGCTTAGAACTCCCAATAACGAAACATCGGGGCGCAGCGTGTAGCCGCTGCCATAGACGTTGCGCCACAATTTTTCAATCTTGAAAGGGTCTGATCCGATGACATGGCGCTGACAAACGTCCTCTATCATTTTGGTGATGACATGAGGCCCAAAGGTGGCGGCATAAACCTCACCATAACCGACAACGCCGTTATCGGCGATGAGCTTGAGGAAAATCCAGTACCGGCCGCCAAAATGGGGAGGCGGATTGCCGACAACGAAGGTTTTGATATCCGATATTTTCATAAGTCCCCCACTTATCTAAAAGACGATGATGTGCCTTAACGCTTCGCCATTTCTGACAGAGGTTATTGCTTCATTAATGTCGTCCAATGCGTAACGAGCCGTAATCAGCTCGTCCAGTTTCAACCGTTTCTGCTGATACAAATCCACCAGCATGGGAATGTCGATGTCGATACGGGCCGAACCCATCTTGGATCCCAGTACCCGTTGACCGTAGCCGGCGAATGCTCCCGGATCGAATTCCGTCATGACGCCGCTTTCCGGCATGCCGACAATGACGGCCTCACCGCCACGTGATAAAAGCTTGAAAGCCTGTTCGATGGCCGGCTTGGCGCCAACGGTAATGAACACGTAATCCACACCGCGGCCGTCGGTAAGCTTGAGAACCTCGTCAACGGCATTTTGCGTCGAGCCGTTGATCACGTGGGTTGCCCCGAAATCTTTTGCCGCCCGTAGTTTGTCGTCAGACAGATCAATGGCGATGATAGATCTGGCACCGGCAAGCACCGCACCCTGGACACTGTTTAGGCCGACACCACCGGTGCCGGTTACCACTACGTCCGACCCGGGTTCAACGGCGGCGGTGTTTATAACGGCCCCGAGCCCCGTAATGACGCCACATGCCAGCAAGGAAGCACTATCCAGGGGAACCGTTTTCGGAATAACTACGACTTGCGAAGCGTCAACGGTAACTGTTTCAGCAAAGGCCCCGGTACGCAGACCCTGTTGGATTGGCTGGCCCTGCTTGGAATTCAAAGGGCTTTCGGCATCAAGATGAAACGAGGTATCACATATTACCGGTTTGCCTTGTGAACAGTACCGGCAATGACCGCAAGAGCGGATCAGTGTGACAACGACATGATCGCCCGGGACCACATTATTCACCCCACTCCCGACTTCAGCAACCACGCCTGCCGCTTCGTGTCCGTAAACGGCGGGCAGCTTCCCGCCCCAGCCGCCATCCATGTAAATGATGTCGCTGTGGCAAATAGCACAGGCCGACAAATCAACCTTCAATTCACCTGCTTGGGGTGGATTGACGTCAATGTCTTCAATTGTCAGCGGCTTCCCAAATTCCCTGCAGACGGCTGCTTTCATTTTATCGATTACTGTCTTGCCAACATGATTTTGCGGCCCGACCAGTCTGGAGGCTCCGCAACCACTGCAGCCTTAAGTGCAGCCTGAGCTGTTTTCGGCATTGGTGCTGTACGACCTATATTTGAATTGAAATGGAGAACTATGAACTCAGCCGTCGCCCTCTCTGTACCATCCACCTTCATGACATGGGCAAAATGAATTCGTTTCTCATCTGAACCAAAGATCATGCTTTCAATCTCCACTATTGCCGGGGCTCGCACTTCGTTCAGATAACGCAGATGGGTTTCCACCGTATACATTGCTCCACCCGTTTCATTAAAATAGTCAGCACCTATTCCGAAGTGGGCCTGCAATGGCCACGATGCGTTTGAAAAAATCACCAAATAGTATGCCTCATTCAGATGGCCGTAGGCATCAAGCCATAACGCCTGAACAGGCTCGGAATGCAACTTCAATATGGCCATCGTGATCCCTAACAAGGGTGGCGAGAGGTTTCTCTATTCTAGCCCTGCATCTGCCGAAAGCAAGCTCCTGCCACCCCGCAGTCCTCGTTCAGCAATCCGGAGACAATCTGAGCTTCGGAATAGCGGATGAGAGGCCTATAAAAGGCAACAAAAAACCCCCGGTTGAAGACAACCGGGGGTTTTTCTAATTTAATGCCTGGCAGTGACCTACTTTCACACAGGGAGACCCCGCACTATCATCGGCGCTGAACGTTTTCACTTCCGAGTTCGAGATGGGATCGGGTGGTACCCGTACGCTATGGCCGCCAGGCAAACTGGTCGTCTGTTGCAGTTTGCAACAAACACAAATCAAAAAGTCTTAAACAAGGCTAATCTTCCAATGACCTTCCCCATTGTCCAGTACCTTAATAGGAACTGAAAACTGTTTTGGGGTTATATAGTCAAGCCTCACGGTTTATTAGTACGGGTTAGCTTCACACATTGCTGTGCTTCCACACCCCGCCTATCAACGTTGTACTCTACAACGAACCTTCAGGGACCACGAGGGTCCAGGGAGACCTAATCTTGAGGGAGGCTTCCCGCTTAGATGCTTTCAGCGGTTATCCCTTCCGTACATAGCTACCCAGCAATGCCACTGGCGTGACAACTGGAACACCAGAGGTACGTCCACTCCGGTCCTCTCGTACTAGGAGCAGCTCCTCTCAAGTCTCCGGCGCCCACGGCAGATAGGGACCAAACTGTCTCACGACGTTCTAAACCCAGCTCGCGTACCTCTTTAAATGGCGAACAGCCATACCCTTGGGACCGGCTACAGCCCCAGGATGAGATGAGCCGACATCGAGGTGCCAAACACCCCCGTCGATGTGAACTCTTGGGGGGTATCAGCCTGTTATCCCCGGCGTACCTTTTATCCGTTGAGCGATGGCCCTTCCATACAGAACCACCGGATCACTAAGACCTGGTTTCCCACCTGCTCGACGTGTCAGTCTCGCAGTCAAGCACTCTTATGCCTTTGCACTAACCGCGCGATTTCCGACCGCGCTTAGAGTACCTTCGCGCTCCTCCGTTACTCTTTGGGAGGAGACCGCCCCAGTCAAACTACCCACCACACGCGGTCCCGGACCCGGATAACGGATCTCGGTTAGGGCCCCAAACATGCCAGGGTGGTATTTCAAGGTTGGCTCCACCAGAACTAGCGTCCCAGCTTCAAAGCCTCCCACCTATCCTACACAAACATGTTCAAAGTCCAGCGTGAAGCTGTAGTAAAGGTGCACGGGGTCTTTCCGTCTTGGTGCGGGTACACTGCATCTTCACAGCAATTTCGATTTCACTGAGTCCCGGGTGGAGACAGTGTGGCCATCGTTACGCCATTCGTGCAGGTCGGAACTTACCCGACAAGGAATTTCGCTACCTTAGGACCGTTATAGTTACGGCCGCCGTTCACCGGGGCTTCGATCAAGAGCTTCGCTGCAAGCAGCTAACCCCATCAATTAACCTTCCGGCACCGGGCAGGCGTCACACCCTATACGTCCTCTTTCGAGTTTGCAGAGTGCTATGTTTTTATTAAACAGTCGCAGCCACCTCTTTATTGCAACCCCCTTCTGCTCCAGTCGTAAAGACCTTCACATACAAGGGGTACACCTTCTCCCGAAGTTACGGTGCCATTTTGCCGAGTTCCTTCACCCGAGTTCTCTCAAGCGCCTTGGGCTACTCGCCCTGCCCACCTGTGTCGGTTTAGGGTACGGTCACTCATGACCTGATGCTTAGAGGTTTTTCCTGGAAGCATGGCATCAACCACTTCGGTCCCAAATGGGTCCTCGTCATCACGCCTCAGAATTGTGTTCCCGGATTTTCCTAAGAACACTTCCTACACGCTTAAACCGGGATATCCAACACCCGGATGATTTAGCCTTCTCCGTCACCCCATCGCAGTCATGACTGGTGCAGGAATATTAACCTGCTTCCCATCGACTACGCCTTTCGGCCTCGCCTTAGGGGCCGACTCACCCTGCGCTGATTAGCATTGCGCAGGAAACCTTGGGCTTTCGGCGAGGGGGTTTTTCACCCCCTTTATCGCTACTCATGTCAGCATTCGCACTTCCGATACCTCCAGCATGCCTTACGGCACACCTTCACAGGCGTACGGAACGCTCACCTACCATGCATGCAAGCATGCATCCGCAGTTTCGGTGTACAGCTTAAGCCCCGTTATATCTTCCGCGCGGGCCGACTTGACCAGTGAGCTATTACGCTTTCTTTAAAGGGTGGCTGCTTCTAAGCCAACCTCCTGGCTGTCTGGGCCTTCCCACATCGTTTCCCACTTAGCTGTAACTTGGGGACCTTAACTGGCGGTCTGGGCTGTTTCCCTCTCGACTACGAAACTTATCTCCCGCAGTCTGTCTCCCGTGCTGCCACTTCTCGGTATTCGGAGTTTGCAATGGTTTGG